>JACLAB010010418.1_pt1 | contig 44506 bp, 22 predicted proteins | sample 8027921 | NCBI WGS metagenome assembly JACLAB01 (sample SAMN15725117, study PRJNA655200) | protist metagenome | isolation source: fluorescence activated cell sorting (FACS) single amplified genomes of... | place: USA: West Boothbay Harbor, Gulf of Maine | collected 2000-07-19 | reverse complement strand
GTCGAAACGGGTGCGCTCGAAAAAGTGCAAATGCGCCGCCGGTTTCGAAAAGTTTATTTTCGTCAGTTATAAATCATATGTGGTGATTTATTCATACTGTTCTCATTTTAAATCATATAGAGTTCATTTTGTGTATTTTTATTATGTGTTGTTATTTTCTTTATTATATGTCTCTATTTATATCTACAGTATGTATTCTTATAACCCTAGTTTCTTAGGGTTGTGTCGTGAAGGAAAAGTGAGTTTTATGACGCTGTCACTGAATTCAATCGAAACGAAACGAATCGGACGTCACACCCGCGACCGCGTTTCTCTCATCGCGACTCGACGACTCGCATCATGTTTGCCGCGATGACGCGCAACGCCGTCGATGCGCGCGGTTTCTTCGTCGCGCGTTCTTCAAACTCGTTTCGTCAACGCGAAATCATGACGACTCACAAAAAAAGAATGGTGACGGTGCCCGCTGCCAAAGCGTCGTCGTCGTCGTCCGGGACGCCGGCGACGCCGAAGGATACGAACAAAGTGCAACCGGGGGTGGTTGGACCGACGGTTGAGCGGGATGGGTGCGAGGCGATGGAGGAAACGCTGGAAATTTCTGTCGATAACGCAAGCGCGGCGGGGAGAAATCGATCCGTCGTGCGCGTGCGCGCGTTGAGCGCTCCGGGGTTGATGCGAAGCGTCGCGTGGGTGCTGAACGGGATGGATCTCGTCGGACACGAGTGTTCGATCGCGACGGATGCGAATGGGGTGGTTGATATGGCGTTTGAAGTGACGGAACGCGTCGGTTCGAGCGGGACAAAGGAGCAGATGATCGCCGACGCGGATTTGATTCGCGACAGGTTGATGGATTATCTGGCAAAGTGTACGAGTGCCGAGGAACGGAGAGAAGGCGTGCTCGTTGAAGATGGCGTGTGCGTGGATAACACGAGGTCCAAGAGTTCGACTTATGTGAGCGTTAAGATTAACGAAAAGGTGGAGAGTGTCATCTCGCTGTATCCAATTGGAAACGCGTTCACCGGTCTCGGCTTGGTTGTGCAAAACGGCAAGCTGAGCAAGGAGAGAGATCCGGTGACGGGTATCATGACGAAAACCTGGGAGTTTGAAGTCGTGAGGCAATCGGACCGGAAACAGTTGAACTTTGAACAGCTTCAACCGCTCATGTATACTCTCGCGCTCGTGTGCTCGCCGGCGAGCTTTGGCAAGTCGCACGCGTTCACTTCAAGGTAGGCACTGTTTTGTCATCCATCATGTCAATAACTACTATATCAAATCGCACGCTACTGTATCTACTATCGCAATAATAAGAATTATAATAACCATACCAACGCTACGTCACGTACACGTTGTCGTCACATTGAGTTCAACGCGGCGCCGAGCGGCCAAGCCGCCTCGACCGGCTTGCTCTCATACTCGATTTGCTTCACCAATGTGAAATCTTCCCACTCATGTCTCTTAAATCCGACAGCGAGAAGGGCGTGTGCAAACGTGAGATCCATGCACATAAAGGGTAAGTCCTTCTCTTCCACACCGTGGTACTTTGTCGTCACCTCGTCGAGAGAAATTGAGCACGCTTCTGAGGCGTGCTTTTTCAATTCGCTCACGCTCGATCTGCCATCGATTTCTTCGTCGGTGACAATCCCGACATTGACGGCGCGGTCCCAGAGATAACTAGAGAGATAGACGCGTTTGCTTCCTTGAGCCTTCGTACCGCCCCACGCACCGTTAAAGGAGCACTCGTCTCGCTTTTCGCACGGTGCGTCGACGCGAAGAGCCTCGACCACCGCCTTGTGACACAGGTCGTGATCGCTCCCGCTCGCCAACGCCTTGGCCTCGTACGTCTTGCCGGCGTACACGTACTCTCCGTCGTATCCGCCGTGCACGCAGGGCGACCCGAAATCACTGCTCGATGTAACGTTGAGAATGGCGGCTCGCGCCGCCATCAACCCGTGGCCGAGGTGCGAGCGCGTGTACACGTCGAAAGAGTTCCCCATCGCCTTGAGCTTTGTGACGTATCCATCCGGCGCCGAATCGACGTGTTCCGGAACAACTTGGTACGCGAGCTGAACCGACCCGCCTCCGAGATCGACCGCGGCGACGGTGTGCACGTCACCGTTGCCGTCCGCATCCGCGAGGTTGCCGAGCAAATAGTTCATCGTCAACCATTGGTACGCGCCCTCGTCGGCGCCGTCCATGATGGACACGCTTGAATCGTCAAACTTGAACGGGTACTCTCCGAGAAGCTTGGAGCACTCATCGAGAATGTTTCGCGCCGATTGTCCCGGTAAAAGCCGAAGACCTGCCGTGGCGCGAAGCTCGATGCTCGTCTTTTCGCGCGCGCTCTCCGGAACGGCTTTCATCGCCACGGCGAGAAGCTCCTTGAGACTCGCCGCCGCCGCCGTCGGATCATCCTTGTACGAGCTCAACCCGGGCTTGATGGCTTCGAAATCATCATTCAACAACCTCAACGCCCCGCCTTCGCGCGGTTCAAACGTAAACACGTGGATTCTGCTTCCCGTCGAACCCGCGTCGATGACGACGGCGTATTTTCTGCTCTCCGCTCCGACGCCCATCGACGACGACGTCGTCGTCAAAGTCGTCGTCTCCTCAACCTTTTCCGGCGCCGCCGTCTCCATCGGAACCACCGGCGACTCAACCCGCCCGACGTCATCCAACCCGATCGGTTTCGGTTTCCCCGTCGCCGCCGCCGCCGCCGTCGTCGGTTCCGCCGTCCGCTCAAACGCGCCAAACTCGAGCGCCCTCCCGTCGTTCGCGGCGCGACCCCCGACCGCCCTCGACGCCCTCGCCGCGGGCGAAAACATCGCCAACGACGCGAACACCAACATCGGCGCCCCGATCGCGAGCGCCAGCGCCCGCGCCCGGTTCACCCGGTGCGCGTGTCGCGTCGTCGTCGTCGTCGTCCCTCCGATCTGTCCGTGTCCGTGGTACAGCCCGTGCGGTCTCGACGACGCGAGCAGCGTTCCGTTGTTCTTATACGCCGACTGCGCCGCCGACGCAGCCGTCGCCGTTCCGCTCATGGATGACGACGACGTTCCGTTCCGTCGCATCCGTCGAGACGCCCGCCCGCGCGGGTGAATGATGATGGATTGATGGATGATGATGGATGAACGAGAGACGACCCTTTGAGCCCGAACGCGTCATCCATCCATCATCCTCGGACGACCCGAGTGAACCTCGCCCGAGGACGATCGAGACGACGATCGACGATCGGTGCGAGCGACGCATCGCTGTTAGGGTCCAGACCTCGTTTTCACCCGATCGATGGAAACCGAAACCGAAGAAACCGAAACCGTACGATGTGATTGATGTGGATCGGATTATTTTGAAGGTTCATGACTCAAAGCGGGAGGGAGGGAGCTTCGCCCGAGGACGAAAAAACAATCGCAATGTCTCCCATCGTGTTACGCGATCTCCCATCGCTCGTTTCCCGGGTGTCGGTCTGTATCGTTCGCGTGTATGTGTGTGTAAACAGTTAGAGAAACGGATGACACGCCCCCAAACCCCCGGGTGTTAGGGTTTAGGGTTTAGGGTGGATTGCGAAAACACTCATTTCGGTTATCGCGTCGCGTCGATCGATCGATCGAACCATCGGCGACGACGACGAACGGGGGACGAACGGGAGAACGCGACGGGTCCGTCCGTCGGATCTTCGTGTCGCCGACGTCGTTGACCATGAACGGATCGCTGGCAAACCTGGCGCGCGCGCAAGATGAGCTGCGAAACGCCGTCTCTGTCGGGTTGTCCGAGATCAAGTCGGCGTACGAGACGGTGGTGAAGGACTCGGAGACGGAACACAAGGGACGCGAACAGGAGCGCGAACAGGCGAGACGGGCGATCGAGACCGCGGAGAGCGATAAGGAAAAGTTGGAAACCAAGCTCACGCAGTGCGAAGAGGCGCTCAAGGAGACGAAGAATGTGTTGATGGAGACGCGGGAGCAAGCCAAGGATGTGCGTTTGAATCGATGCGATTGGGTTGGGTTGGATTTTCGTGTTTTTTTTTCGGTGGTTTGCCCTCGTCACGATGACGACGACGACGACGACGACGACGACGGACTGACCTTTATCGATGGATAATCTTTCGCAGGCGAACGCGGCGTACACGACGGAACGCGCGGAACTCATTCGTAAACTCGAGACGCTCGTCGAAGAAAAGAAGAAGGGTGAAGATACTCTCAAGACGCACGCGAATGAACTCAAGCAACAGCTCATCATCATGCAAACCAAGCTCGATCGCGCGGCTGAACTCGAAAAGGCTGCGCTTGAAAAGTCAAAGCAGGCTGAAAAGTTCCATGAGGAAAAGCTTGAGGATTACAAAAAGCAAATTCAACAGCTCAAGCTCACGCTGACGCAGTCTGAAGCGAAAACCGAAGCCGAGCACACGGCGAAGAAGGATGAACAGGCAAAGGTTCAAGAGTTGCGTGGGGATGTTACGAAACTCGAAGCGAAGATTCAATCTCTCGTTCAAGAGCTCGAAACGACGCGCAACCAGTGTGTGCAATGGCAACGCGATGCGGACATGGCCAAGGCGGAGACGCAAAACGCTCGCAACGAGGCTGAAGCTGCCAAGGAGGAACGCATGAAGGAGGAGAAGCACCGCGGTCTCGCTGAAAACGAAGCCGCGGATTGCCGACGTAAGACTTCTGAAGCCGTCGCCGAGGCTGCGGAGCAAAAGCAACAGAGAAAGCTCGCGGAAGCGGCGCTCGACGTTCGTGAGAACGAACTCAAGGATCTGAAGCACAAGGCGCAGCTCATGGAGAAGGATTACAAGGAGATGCTCGCGGATGAAAAGCAGGCGCGTCAAACGCTCGAGGAAAACTACGAGCAACTCAAGACGGATTCCGTCAATCTCTACAACGCGTACACGAGCTGCCAACAGCAAATCGAAGAGTATCGCATCGCGCTCGAGCGCGAAGCGCAAGAGTCTGCGGCGCTCCACGCCGCACTCGCCAAGCAAAAGGAAGACGCGGCGCGCGACGCCGTTCGTCAACGCTCCAGCCGCGTCGTCGCCCCGCCAGCGGGCTTCCTCGGCGGCTCGTCCCCGTCTCCGAACGCTCGCAGCGGGAACAATACTCGCATTCACGAGATGAACGACCTTCGATCTCCGCCGTCCTTCGCCGATTAGACTTGTGGAATCGAACCAAGCCGAGTCGTCTGGCGCGCTTTACCATTGACGTCGATCGATACATATTTTCGAACGAAGCCTCTTTTTTATAAAAAAGCATAGCCATCTCATATGCAAATCACTACATCATGCCATCCATCGCGCGCAATCCATTCGAATGACCTGCCCGTCTGTTCAACGAGAACGAGCGCCGCGTTCGCGCGCGCTCCTGTTTGTGAGGAAAATTCTTGAAATTTTCAAATGAAATTGACGGTTTATAAACCGTGAAACCTTTAGGGACTCTTCAAAAGAGGGACTTTTGACCCGCCGTGCCGACGGACGTCAGACGTCGACGGACGCACGGACGCGACGGATCGAATAACGCGCGGGAGAGGGCGCGCGTAGAACGACGGACGGACGGACGGACGGACGCGTTGGAAGGGACACGCAGACGGGACGACGGTGAGACTCTTTTGGAGACGGCAGCAGCTTCATCGTCATGGGATCTCAGCATGAAGACGAGGGTTCTGACGGCCGGGGACGGGCTTCGACCGCGGCGACGGGATCGGATACCCCGCGTAGTTCGTCTCTTGGGTTTTTGCGACGCGTTGGAACGCCGCTGAAGAGCGCGAGTAAGTTTGCCGGGGCGCTGGTCGGTGGGTTTCTTCGAAGCGAGTCGGGGGAGTGGGACGCATCCAAGCGAGAAGAGGATGCAGAAGCGAACGGTGCGATGATCGGTGGGACCTCTACGGCGACGAACGATGCGATCGGGAGGATCGCAGTGTTGAAGGAGAACGGAGCGAGCGTTGGCGGTGAGAGGGCGACGGGAACGGCGACGAGGTTTGCGAGCGAGGCAAACGCAAGGTCGACCGCCGTCACGGCTGCGCGCGAAGCGGAACGGTGGGATCCGGTGGATGGGACGGAATCCCCGACGCCGTTCACGCAGATCAAAGAGTTTTTGAGGCGAGGACAGCTGCATAGAGAGCAAATGCTGCGACCGGAGACGGCGAACGTGGTTTTGGGCGCGACGGCGGTGGGCGGAGGCAAACCGCAGTCTACGTTTGAACGCGAGGCGGCGCGGGAAGCGCAAGAGACGCCGGTTCGGGAGCGAACGACGCCTCCGATGGGCGCAACGACGACGCCGGTGGGTGTGGCGGCGACCACAACGTCTCCGGGATACGCGTCAGTGCGACGATCGTACGGCGCCTCGGGCACGCCCTCCCTCTTGGGAACGAGAGGACGCACCGCGGCGCGACCGGCAATCCTTGATCCCGCCGAGAGAGCGCCGACGCCTCCTCGCACGAGTCTGAAGCGCGAACGCGAGTTGACTTTCGTCGATCTCGAGCGTGAACGTGCTCGAGTGACGACGCCACGTCGTTTAGAGTCACAAACGCACAGTCCGGGTCCAGGTGCTTTGGCGCGCGATGCGGACGCGGCAGCGTATCGAACGCCGGCTTCCAAGCCGGTGACGAGCGCTGTGACGACTGATACGGCAAAACGCATCTTGCAAACTCTAGATCGGTTGGCTGGTGCGCGCACTGCGACTCCGATGGGTGCCACTGCATCCAAGCCGTCTTCCGCAACGTTTGCCACTAGACCCGCAGACAGAAGCCAAATCACTTCACCTATCATTGGAAGCGCCTTTGACAAGCCAGTTTCGGCGACCAAGGTGACTCCTACCTCTGAGACGTTCGTTCAGACGCCAAAGTCGGGAGTTTCTTTTGCCGCATCGCCGATACCGTTCATCAGTTCGTCTGCGTCTGGCCGTGCGCCTACCACTCCGTACCCGACGGGTACCGACAGATCGGAACCAGAAATGGAAACTCCTGACTTAAAGTTTAAGTTTGGCGAGGATAGTAACTTGCTTGCAACTGGTAAGAAGCCTAGAGCGCCCGCGGGACCCGTCGCCAATGTGACGACCAAGTTCACATTTGGCGAGGGCGCGTCTGCTCCACTCTTCCCGAAGAAGTCATCACCCGTCAAGACTTCTCCACCGCCGCCGCCGCCTGTTGCTGCGCCCGTGGCAGAGAAAAAGGCAGAAGCTACGCCGGGAGCGAAGCCAACGGTTAATTTGTGGAGCGCAGAATTTTTGGCCAAGAACCAAGAGCATCAGAAGAAGGTTCAAGCAGCCATTGAAGAAGAAGAAAATGCGGCACAAGCGCCTGCACCGTCTCCGTTCGCGGCTGCGCCGCCTGCCGGGGACAAGCCAGCGTTTTCGTTTGGTATTCCGGCGGCGAGTAGTGCACCGGCCGTATCTAGTTCTGGTGGATTTTCGTTCGGCGTCACCGCTCCCGCGGCATCTGGTGCTACCGAAAAGCCTGCATTTTCTTTCGGAGTCACTGCACCGGCCAAGCCAGCTGAAGCTGAGAAGCCAAAGACTGGCGGGGAATCTGGTTTGTTGGCCTTTCTTGGTGCGTCTTCTGAAGCGAAGACTGCGGAACAGCCCGCGAGCGCTCCGACGTTCACTTTTGGTGCTCCGCCCAAGTCGCCCGAGAATGCACCAGTGAAGGCTCCAGAACCAGCGCCGGCGTTCACTTTCGGTGGATCTTCGGCACCGGCGGCAGCAACTGATAAGGAAAAGCCAGCGAGTAGTCCAGCTTTCTCGTTCGGTGCTGTACCACCGAGCACGGCGCCTTCCGCAAGCACTCCGGCGGCGGCGGCATTCTCCTTTGGCGCAAAACCGGTGGAGAAGACTGAGCCTAAAAAGGAGGAGAAGTCTCAACTCTCTGCGACCGCAGCACCGTTCACTTTCGGTGCGAAGTCCGACGACAAATCTGCGTCTGCCCCTGCATTTACGTTTGGCGCGAGCGCTCTGGCAAAGACGGAAGAGAAACCTGCAAGCGAAGCGCCAAAGCCGGCATTTAGTTTTGGCGCCGTGCCGGCAGCCAAGGAAGACTCCAAGCCAGTGGGTGGTTTCACTTTTGGGGCTTCAGCGGCGAGTGCGCCGGGATCTAATGCGGCAACTGAGTCCAAGCCAGCGAGCACCCCGGCGTTCACGTTCGGTGGTGTCTCTAGCGCTGCTGCTGATGCCAAACCGGCGAGCGTACCAGCGTTCAGCTTTGGCGCAGCGTCATCCACCCCTGCTTCCGGAGCCTCCTCAGGTTTTACTTTCGGCGGTGCAGCTTCGGCGCCGGCTTCGAGCAGCGCAGGTGGTTTCACATTTGGTGCGAGCTCGAGCGCCCCGGCTGCCTCCAATCCCTTTGGAGGCGGATTGTCCGTGAACACGAAGCCTTCTGAGAGCGTGTTTGGTCAATCCAAGCAGGATGAGCAACCGAACACTCCCGAACCCATGAGTCCGTTTGAAACTAGCAAAACACCGACGGCGACGAGTGGTGGAGGCGTTTTTGGAAGTGCAAACGCAAGCAGCTTCGGTGCAGGGGCGACGACTAGCGCACCAGCGGCGAACCCGTTCGGCGGGGCCGGCGCCAATACGTTTGGCGGCTCGTCCGGCGCCAATCCGTTCGGCGGTGCGAGCTCAACCCCAGCCTTTGGAGGCGCAACGAGCTCAGCTCCAGCCTTTGGTGGTAGTACGGGTGCAAATCCCTTCGGTGGTACCTCTGGTGGATCCTCAGCTCCAGCCTTTGGCGCGGCACCGGCGACGGGCAATCCGTTTGGCAGTGGCGGTTCCGCCGCTCCGGCTCCCGCCGCGACGCCAAATCCGTTTGGAGGCAGCACCGCACCGGGAGGATTTTCCATGGGTGGAGGCGGTGCACCCGCTGAGGGTGTTCGCAGACCTCCTCGCAAGTTTAAGCGCCCGCCGAAGAGATGATCTAATTGACGCGAAAGCCCGATGATATCTACACACAGACACAATACTATTGACTTTGAAATATTCACACAACACAACGTAGCACACACTACTCGCCCGGACCACAAAAGTTGTCGCACCCGTCACGACGTCGCCAGCAGCAACGGCTAAGTCGACGAACGCGATGCACGCGGCACGTCGCACCGAGACGCGCGGCGCGCATCTCGATCGCGGACGCGAACGCTCTCGAAGACTTGCTCTTGCGAGCAGTTCTTCATCTTCTTCCGTGAGGAGAACCGTCGGGAACGACCCAAACTTGTGGCTGGAAGAGTGGTTCGAGTGCGCGAACCCGGCGGCGATTTCAGTCTTGGCGTCCATGCCCGTCGCGAGGCCGAACGCGCGGCGCATCGGGCGCATCGATCCTAAAACAAAGGAATGGATAGCAGGCGGCGCGACGCTGGGCATCCTGGCGGCGCAAAGAGGTGACGCGGCGTTCATAGAGCAACTCGCTCGAGTGTTGGGAGGGAAGGAACACTTTGAAATTCAAGATGACGACGGCAGGAGAGCGGTGCATCACGCGGCGGCTTTCGGACGGGCGGAGGTGTTGCGAACGTTGGCGACACTCGGTTGCGACCTCAACGCACAAGACGACACAGAGGGGAGCACACCGCTGATACTGGCGGCTTTTTTCGAGAGAAAGGAGTGTGTGGACGTCTTATTAGATTTGGGCGCTGATTTTACCGTCAGAGACGCGGGTAACGCGACCGTTGGCGGACATTGTGCGCAACACGCTCCGCGTCTCAATGAGCAGCTTTTCCGCGTGCTAAAGGCTGCGGGCCCCGGTGGACCAGGCAGGCTTCGGCGAGGAGAAAAGACGTATCTCGCCAAACGCCGGGCGTTGAAAAACGAGCTCGCAAGTCTCAGTTGCGAGCAGCTTGTCGAATTATCTCGTCAATGGCGAGCAAATATTCGTGACATTTCACCAACTGATAAGACAAAGTTGGTAGAAGCTCTGCTGAGACAGACGCCCTGAGTCACGTCTACACTGTACAACGACATTAGGATGATAGTTTATTAGCGAGTTGTAGTTGCTTAGAATTCATCACCGCGTGTTTCAGCCTGAGCCTAGACACATGCATTCCAGTATGCACTCAAAGTGTATTTTCGCACATGTTCAGACGGATCTCATCTTGTCTCGTTCGCACCGTATTATGCGCCTCGCAGAGTCCTAGAAAACGCGCCAGACGCAGATTTTGTGTCGATTCAAGCAACGTCATGTACGGCGTGTCCACGTCGAAGCGCGTCGTGGTGCTTTACGCGCTTCTTATTCACTTGATATTCGTTTACGCCACTTTCGATGTCCACTTCCAATCGCCGCTCGTCGCCGGCGTCGAGCGCTCGACGGCGACTCTCGTCGCACCCGCGAAACGACTGGTTATATTTGTAGCGGACGGCGCTAGAGCGGACGCGACATTTTTCAAGGGGGCGACGCCGCACTTGCAGAGCAAAGCGGCGACGGAAGGAACATGGGGAGTGAGTCACGCGCGAGCGCCTACAGAATCGAGGCCGGGACACGTGGCGCTCTTGGGCGGGTTTTACGAGGATCCGAGCGCGATTACGAAAGGTTGGAGTGCAAATCCCGTCGAGTTTGATCATTTACTCAACCAGAGTACGAACGCATGGGCGTGGGGCGCTCCGAGCGTCGTACCGCTGTTCGGCGACGGCATACATCGAGTGAGACAGTTTTGCTACGACGAAGCGCTCGAAGATTTCGCGAGCGCGAATGATCACGGGGCTTTAGATGAGTGGGTGTTTGAGAGAGTCGTGGACCATCTTCGAGACGCGAATGAGACGGAGAGCGACGCGCTTCACGAAGAAGGAAATGTCTTCCTGCTTCATTTGCTTGGTTTAGATTCCAGCGGACACGCGCACAAGCCGCATTCCAAGGAATACTTCGAAAATTTAAAGATAGTGGATCAAGGTGTGCAACGAGTCGAAGCTGCTTTCGCTGAGAAATTTGGCGATGATGGCAAGACGGCTTTCATTTTTACTGCAGATCACGGCATGTCTAGTAAAGGTGCGCACGGCGATGGAGACCCAGGGTGCACAGAGACTCCACTCATCGCGTGGGGAGCCGGGGTTTCCAGACCGACCGAAACGGTTCGAGACTCTTGTAGAGGATCGCCGGAAACTCCGAGCGAATGGGGCATGGATCCATCGACGAGATGTGATGTCGATCAAGCCGACATTGCTCCATTGGGTGCAGCGCTCATCGGTTTACCGCCACCTCGTCACAACGCTGGCCTCTTGCCGAGCACATACTTGAGCGAAGAGCCGGGCGATTTGAGATCTTCTGCGGCGATCGCAAATGCTGGTCAATTACTCGCCCTTCATGAACTCAAGGCGAGACGAACAAAGGACAGGGCGCTGAGCGCACTCTTTTCATTCAAGCCACACGAATCGATGGAAGAGATTGAAACCAGATTCAACGTGCTGAAGCAAGACGCGACGAATGGTCGACACGATTTGGCCACGAGTGAAGCTGGCACAGTTTCTCGCGTCATTTTGGCAGCCCTACAATACTTGCATACGTACGATCAGAAACTTTTGCAAAGCGCTGTCGTGGCTTGCTTTGCCACTTGGATGACTTTACTTGCCGTCAACTTGCTGCCTCGTCGAACGCACGAGAATGGAACACCGAATGGTACGCCTCTCACGCTAGCTGTCTTATACGGCGCAGCTGTGTGCGCAGTTCTCGCGTTGCGACGAGCGCCGCTGACGTATTTTCTTTACTTTGGCCTTCCCGCTTACTTCATGTTGGGAATTGCGAGTACGTTTTCCGTCGTCAAGACGGAGCTTATCACTGGTGCGGGATTGGCCAAAGTTTTGATTGGTATCGCCGGGGCGGTCGTTGTGTCAGAAACGATTTGCGCGGGTTTTCACGATCGTATCGTCTTCACGTATGCGTTCAAAGCAATCGCCATCTCTCTCCTTGTACTCGCCATGTATTTGCTTCTTCGCAGAGACGTAGCGAACGCCGGAAGAGCGCTCCTCGCGGTGGTCAGTACGGCGTCCTTAGCACCATTCACGACGTTATCGATCGAGTTGGACGCAGACACGATGTTGATACTTTTTGGGTTACTTCTCAGCGTGACGATTGGCGCTGTCGCTCAATTTGCGCTCAGACCGCTCGACTTGTTCCAAGATGATTCAATCGATCGGAGGACAAAAAGAAGATCTGGTACCATCATTTTCTTGTTCCAAGTTGCGATGGCACTCGCCACGGGGGCGGTGGTCTATACGGTGGATCACTTGCAAGGTGAAAAGTTAGCCATCCCCGGCGCGCTACATCTCATGGCTTGGATTTTAGCCATTGCGTCGCCCGCACTTCCAATGTTTGCCCCCGCGAAGACTCTTCCACGAATGATGAGCGTATTTTTGGGTTTCGCCCCGACGTACGCGCTATTTTCTGTGTCGTACGAATCGTTGTTTTACGCCTGTCTCGGATTCTGTCTCATGTCATGGATGATTCTCGAGCGAGGCCTGCAGGAAGAAACTTCAATCAAGTCGAAAATGTACGCTCGCAAGATATCGCCGAGTGATGTACGCCACTCCGCCGTGTTCCTATTTCTCATCGACGCCGCCTTTTTTGGCACCGGCAACATCGCGTCCATCGCTTCGTTCGATCTTAGCAGCGTCTACAGGTTCACCACGAGGTTTAATCCATTCTTGATGGGCGGGCTGTTGATGCTCAAAGTGTTGATTCCGATGATTAGCGTCGCTGCAACATTTTTAGCCGTGTTGAAGTCGCAGCGCGTGCCCGCTTTCGAGGCGTACTTGATGTTTCTGATTCTCAGCGACATGATGGCTGTGCGCTTCTTTTTCCAAATCACCACTGTCGGAAGCTGGTTAGACATTGGTAGCAGCGTGTCGAGGTATGCGCTCATGGGAACGCAAGTCATTACGATTTTGCCATTCCTGGCGTTGGCTGACGTGTTCACGCACGCGCTTCCCATCAACGGTAAGACGCCGTCACGCAAGACAAAGAGAGAATAGAATGAATATTAGAATCGCCGCCGTCGTAGTCATCCGTGCATTTATTAATCAATCTACGGTACTAGTAGTAAACCTACAGTATTCACAACAAAATCGCGATGCGTTGCATCTCTAGCGATGAGTACACGTTCGCCGCAATACATCCGTAAATCTATCCTCCAGGACCAGCATCTCGTCGATGACAGCCCTACACCGTCCGCGCTCCGAATCATCCGCCGAAGTCCAAGCTCGCTCAAACGCTTTGACGAATGAAAACACCGCCTGTTCAAAATCCGAGCCGCTGTGCAGCGGATGACACCACTGTTCGTACAACCTCTGCTCGTCTGTTCTCCCGTCGTCCAGAACCGATCCCGCGAGCGCCCTAAGCGTGTCATCGGACACTCTGTCACCCCAACCCAAGTATAGACTCTCCGCCGTCGCGATCACCGCCGCCTTACATAAAAATGCTTCCTCTTTCGACACACGTCTCAAAAACGTCGACATGTCCCTCGCCACGCCTGTCGCATCGAACCCCTCCGGCGCTCGCACCGCCCCATCCGGATCGACGCCCCAACTAGACAATGTCTCCCGAAACAACGACGCCTCACCCTCGACCAAGGCGTGGAGAAACGACGCGTATGCGCGTTTATCAAGAAAAGATTTCGCCGACGCAATCGCGTTTGCGATGAGATTGATGAAATCCTCCAGGAAAATGTAATCCGCGATAAAGTATCTCTTAAACCGCGACCCGAACGCATCGTCGTCGTTATCACTTTCATCCTTCGTCGTCGTCCTCGTCACCGCACGCATCGCGAGTTCTTCCCATACCCCATCGTCTCGAGTCCTCGACGCCATCGGATGCGTCCAAATTTCGTTCACAAAAAACGGATACTCCTGGACTGCATCGTCCACGCGCGTCCTCATCATCGTCGTCTTTATCGTCGTCGTCGCGTTGACTTCTTCATCGGGCGCACCAATCCCCGTGATTCGAGCGCGCGTCGACGAGTGTCGCGCAATTTCTTCTTCAGGCGAACACACACACACACACACAACTGAAACAGATTCACTTTAAAGTCTGACGCGCGTTGTCGCCCGTCGACGTCGCCGACGCGTACACCAATCGACAGACAGACAGACGCACTCCTCTCGTATACGACGCAAATCACGCGGGGGGTGACTTTCGTTCGGAAGCGCGTCCAACGAGCTCGAACAGGATGTACTCGAACCCACTCGCGCCAGGTGAAGATGACGCTGGGAAAACGTCGGCGTTCGCGACGAATGATGACTTTCGAAAGCTTCTCACGGCGAAACCGATGAGGGCGACGACGACGGGCAGAGGTGGTCGCGGTGGTGGTGGTCACGGTGGACGGAAGAAGAGCGGCGGAGGCGGACGCGGACGCGGCGGTTGGCAAAAGACGGCTGGGGCGAAAGAAGAAGACGGCGTTGGATACAGAGACCGCGCCAAGGAACGACGGGAACGTGAAGACGCAAGGGATGACGATGTGGAGGATGAGGGACTTGCGGGAAACAGACCGACGCGAGGTGTGTTTGAGCGAGACGATGGCGGCGCGAGCGGACGCGGCGAAGCGGAAAACGACAAAGAGTATGCCCGGCTCAAGTCGATCGAGGAGAGTAAATACCTCGGAGGGGATGTGGAGAGGACGCACTTGGTTAAAGGTTTGGATTTCGCGTTATTGAGAAAGGTGCGAGGGGATATCGCGGATGAAGAGGCGATGAGAATGGAGGAAGAGTCGAGAGCGGCAACGACGGATGAAGCGGATTTTGGCAAAATACCAAAGTTTAAGACGACTGCCGCGCGTGCGCTGCACGAATTCGTGATGAAGAAGGGTGTCAAGGCGAAAAGGGGTAAAGTACATCCCTTTGCCGCGGGGTCGGTGAGTTATAGTTTCGATTTGTCGGCAAAGTCCAAGAGGGACGTTCCAACGACACTGCACAAATCGCAGGACGACGACGGCATGGCGGGCGTTCGAGCGCTTCGTGCTTACGTCGATCCGGGCAAGGATGCGTCGCTCCTTCAACGTCTTGGAAAATTGATGCATTACTTGGCGCTGGGATCGACCAAGGCGATCAAAAAGTTTAGAAGAGACGAACGGCGAGCCGCCGAGGAAGCGAAAATGGCGGAGCAAGCTAAGGCAAAAGCGGCGAGCGAAGCTCCGACGGGAGATGTATCGAGCGATGAGGACATTTTCGCTGATGCTGGTAAGGATTATGAACCCACAGTCGCGCCCAAGGAACCGTCCAACGCTGAAGAAAAGACGAAATCATTCTTTGGAGACGAACGTGCCGGCGGCGAGGCGAGCGCGCCAGCTCCAAAAGCCAAAACCATCGCAGCTGACGACTACGTCGAAGACGAAGAAGACGATCGACCGACGAACGCTTTCGGCGTCTTCGGTGACTACGACGAGTGTTATCCGGGATACGACGACGAGATGGACAACGCTCAGAGACCGTTTGACAGGAAGGGCCAAGGCGAGGCGGGCGACGACAAGGATCGCGAACGCAAGGATCAGCTTCGTAAAAAGCGTCAAATCGGCAACGAGTTCTCCAAGATTCGTTCCATGATGACGGAAAAATTCGGTGGTAAAGACGACGTCGCCTTTGAGGGGGAGAAAAAGTCCAAAAAGGCGAAAAAGTAGACACTTGCGTGCGCTGATAGAGACTTGTTTTAGCAAAACAAAAATGACACAAAGAAGAACACCCGCACAACCCGACGCATCATGCAATCCCTCTCACGATCGACCCCGATCGTCCACCGTGTTCTGTTTCATCGCCGCGATGTCGCCAGGACGTCGACGTCTGCGTCCGCGTCCACGTCGTCGTCTCGCTCGAGTCCTACGAAAGTGGCTGAGGAGATGTCAGCATGCTACGAGTTGGTTGAAAAGTACGGACGCGGTGCCGTCTACCTCGGCTCCTCGCGAGTGGACGAGACGCATCCGCACTACATCGCCTCTCGCGAGCTCGCACGGGACGTTGCGCGGGAGTTTGGATGCACGACGTGGTCAGGAATCGGTCCGGGACTGATGGACGCAGTGACGCGAGGCGCGCTTGACGCAAACGCCGCCGTGTCTGGGTTTATGATTCTGCTCGAAGCCGGGGGGAAACGACAGGAGAGTAGAATTCATCCCTACCTTCCGGCCGGGTCTTACCTCACCACGAGCTTTTTTAGCGCGAGAAAGCACGGACTCGTGGATGCCGGCGTTCGCGTCTCTGCTCTAGACCGCACCGCCTTTTTCGCCCTTCCCGGCGGCGTCGGCACCCTCGACGAGATATTCGAGGTTCTCGCACTGATGCAGCTTCGCCGCATCGGCACCGCGCACCCCGTCCCTTTCATCGTGATGAATTACGACGGATGCTACGAAGGACTTTTGCGCTTTTTGTTGAGAGACTCTGTCGAGTACGGCGCGCTTCGCGACGGCGAGCTCGATCCCCACTGGATCGTCTGCGACACCAACGCCGACGCCCTGGCCGCGCTGAGAGACTTTTACGCCGACGCCGACGACGGTGTCCCCGTCACGTCGACGGCGACGTGACGGCGACGTGACGGCGACCGTCCAATGGCTCCAACCAAACCATCAACACGCGGGTGTTTAGAAGAAGATTTATCCAACTTTACCGGTAGACTATTAACGCATATCATTAAGTGGCCTCGCTCGCGCCACCCTCCACGTGTCCTTCCTTCACTCGTCGTCGTCCGTTCGACCGATTCGTCGCGCCGACGCGTCCGACACGAGCGCAGACTCACGAAACCCTGAACGAGAAATTTCCCCCGCGTGCGTTTACGTGAAATTCATCGCGCACGCGCGGTCGCATCCATCGTGACTGCAGTTCAATCCACGCCATAATCGCACTCTCAACCAACCGAACAGAACGGCTTCGTCGCGCCAAAGGCTTGATTCGCCTCGATTCCATCGCGCGACGGTGATACGGAGACATGCGCGCGCGCGATGGACGGTCTGGAATATTAAAAACCACCGCGGTGTTTGTTCGCGCGCGGATGACCAACGCGGATGACGATGGAACAGACAATCATCGTCAGCCTTCTGGTGGTTGTGCCAGCGGTGCCGCTCGCAGTTGTTGGAACTGGGTGTCTTGTCGGTTCACTCTGGCGCAGTCAAATGCATCCGTAGACGTGATCCTTCGACGGGAACGCGAGGGATGTTTCGTGAGCATGGCAGAGGTGAGGCTGGAGGATGAATTCGCGTTTGAACTCGCGCGGGTGGAGGAGGCTGGTGGTGAACGCGAGAACGGCGAAGAAGACGCCGAACAACAAAGGGGCGTAGTTGTCGCCGTCGGTAAAGGACGTTTCGACGGCGAACGATGGACGATGACGTTTGGACCCGCGCCTTTGTCGGTGTCGTCGTCGTCGTCGTCCAAGGTGGAGAAGGGTGTGCGATTTTTGGAGTTTACACTCATGGGAATGTCTGAAACCGGAGAGCGTGTGTGTCTCGCGGGCGAGACGGCGTACGGCGAACGGCGAAAGAGAAACAACGGACAGGGTGGTGCGTTCGGGGAGACGACGGGTGGGATGTTGCCGGCGATTGATGAGACAAAATCTTCTGCGGCGATGTCGTCGACCGATGTGAGGACGTCGTCGAAGAGGCACATTTGGAGCGTCGCGCCTTCGCTCGTCGGTCGCGGCGAGCTCGCCGATCTTGTTATGTTGAGCAAGCTGCGACAGAGATACGAATCCATGATGGAATATCACGACGAGTACCCAGTGGATACGACCAAGATGAGCTGGTTCGACGCATCGCTTCGTTTGGGAATCGGTGTGGGACTAGGAACGGTTCTCGGTTTTGGACTGGGATTGGGCGTCGTCGTCAACGGCATTCGTACGCTCGCTCCAGCGAGACTCTCTGGTCGCGTTTCGCCGACGAGAAGATCGAGAGAACTCGATTGATGCAAGAATTAGAAGAAACAGAAAGTACACCACTACCGCTGTTGTTGTAACAACTAGAACACGAAGAACATCTTGTAATTTTTAAAGAGAAACGTCTCCGTTTTGACGTGAGTGTGACAAAGTGGCTAATAATTTTTCGCTAGGTTGAATCTATTGAGGCGCCGTACCGCTCGCGTACCCGAGCTGCTGCAAGAGCTGCACGAGCCATTTTTGCGTGGCGACGTCATCTTTGAGATATGCCGTAAACGCTGGATCCCTCAACTGATCCGGGAAACACTGTCTGAGACAATCCCGCGCCCGCGGATTGTCGCTCAAACGCAAATAGCAACGAATAATGTGCTTGAGCAAACGCACGCTCGGCTGCTCTGCGAGCTGCGTCACCATCCCCCCTAGAACCGTACCGACTGCGTAGCATCGCTCCGCGGTGGCACAAATGTATGACAACCCAACCTCATCGCTCAAAATCTTCTGCACGATAAAAGTCGCAACCGTCTTGCTCAACTCGCTTCCGAGCTCCATTGTTCTCAGGCAGAGAGGAATGATCTCGGTGCTCAACAAAAAGTTGATCACCTCGGTGTCATCCATCTTCACCAACGCCCCGATGACACCGAGAGACGTCAATCGAAGGTACTCAAAAGGTCTGGTTTTGCTCACCGTGTTCAAAAACGGGTACAAGAACAACGGAATGTGCGCCGCCAAGAACAACCCTCGCGTGTCGGGATGCGACGCCACGCACTGCAACAATGCCAACGCGTTACACACCCGGTTGCTCGCATGGTTGGTCAAACTTGGCGGGTTAAGCAAGGGATAAATCGATACAATCTCTTGCAACAACGCCGGGACGACACCAAAGGAAAACCAGAGCGTCGGCGCGAGATCTACAAACATGTCTCGCTTCTTGCTCAGGTCCAACAGCGCATTCTCTCGCGTCTCTGGGTCCTGCAACGCCGCGACGAGCGCCTCCATCTGCGTCGTCGGCGTCGTCATCGCGTGCAGTGCGACGACTTTTCAATCTGCGTCAATCAATCCGCGCCGCGGTCGCGCGTATTCGGTCCGCGTCGTCCGTCTTTCGACGATTCGGCGCTTCGCGATCTGACGAGTCAGGTCGAACCCAGCCCTTTGAGATGGTCGCCATATGTGTAAACAGTTGTACTTTTTATTGTAGACACGCACGTGGACTCACTGTTTCGATTGTTCGGGAGAACGCGACGAAGACGACGAGACCGAATACGACGAACGATGAGGTCACGGTCTCAGTCGGACTCGATGCGCGTGAAACGTGTCTCGGTTTCCACGACGCGCAGACGACGACGACAAATAGGCTTCCCCGTTACTAAAGTGAGAAATGCGGTCGGTATCGGTGCGGCATCTGTCGTCACCTTTATGGCGCTTTGGGCGACGTGTGCGGACGCAGGGACGTGGTTGCGCGCGAGTGGACCGAAGATGAATAACGTCGAGGTGAGAGAAGCGGTCGGGGCGCTGTTTGATCGCGAGGCTGGGGAGGAGTGGCCGACGGGACCATCACACTCGTTGGACCGCGAACAGGCATACGAGCTCTTGAAGGGTGGACCGCCGGTGCCGCCTGTGAGGTATCCTGACGTCGTGAGGTCGTGGGTGGACGTTGGAGTGTCGAGCCAATTTGATCGGAAGGAGTTGGTGCAGGCGATGGACGATGAGGATGAAGAGGATGAGGAGGCAAAGTTGTTGAGCGCGCCGAGCAAGAAGAAGGGGGTGGGCGAGTACTTCCTGCCGAGGCTCAGCGCTTCTTCGTTGAGGTACATGCTGGATGACTACGGGGGGAGCGTGGAGGTTGTGCTTCCAACAATTAAGAAACGGCTCGAACTCGACGCTCACAATCCTTTTTTGTTGAAGGATTTGGGATTCACATATCGCATACTTGGCGATAACGAAAAGGCGTACGAAGCCTTTAGCACGGCGTTGAGAATCATGCCCGCTCCGGACTTGTATCACCTCACTGGAACGTGTTTAGTGTTGATTGAGAGGGTCGACGATGCAATCCACCTATTTCTTCGTGGTCTCCAGCGTTTTCCGCGCGACACGAGTTTGCGGTTCAGCGTCGGACTGGCGTACATGCAAAACGGCGACTGGCGCGCGGCAGTGAGTCAGTTTGAAAGGATTCAGCGAGAAGCCCCTAATTTTGCACTCATCGACGAGCACATAGCCTACGCCCGGCATAAGATGCGAATGAACGTGTCGCTCAGACTCGACGCTGCGATGTTTGCGGTTTTTGCCGTCGGTATCCTTTTGCTCGGGTGGATAAGATGCTTCGCGGTCGGTAACGGACGCCATAGAAAGTCAAACAAGAGCAAGTTAAAACGCAAGTAGATGTGTGTACAGTAGCGATAGCGTGTGTTATTAATGTAGAATTCCTAGTTGAACAGCTGCATGGATGGGTTGAGGTACGCGTGGTATGAGAATGCCGGATCGAACACGAACTGTGGGAACCAGTCCTCAGACGGATCCAAAAGCTTATGCCAAAAGAGCACAATCCACGGTCCAACAGATCCAAGAATCACGTTTAACCAGATCGCATACTTCATCGGCATTTGTTTTCTCCATCCGAGCGTCGAGATGAAGATCAAGAGCGCCACGGTGAGCGAACCAGTCGTGCCCTTGATGAGTCGCAGGTGAAAGTCGCTGTCGTTGAACGCCTGCGACGTGTGCCAGAATTGTTCCGGACCGAGAAGAGTGTAAAGTGCCATGTAGCAGTTGTCAAAAATCGCAGCAGCAGCGTTCAAGCCCACGTACGTGAGAGTTGCGGCGTCAGGGGTCATCTTACCCAGACGAGCGCGAGAACCAGACGTCACCTTGGCCCAGACGCCATCCGGATCGGCAGGCTTTGGCGTCAACGCCAAGACAAACTCGGTCGATTCCCAGAGTTTGGCGAGGGAAAAGTACCAGTACGGCATCACCGCCCAGAACATCCAATCTGGAGCATCTGGCTGCGCGCTCCACGCGATCCACACCACGCCCTGGAAGGATGCGACGAATGAATATCCCAACTGCATCGCGTACTTGCCCTCCTTGCTCGCCTTGAAAATATTCATCAGCGGACCGTAAGACAACGCGTTCGCCATGAACATGAAACTACTCACCCACATCCAAGTCCACCCAGGACTCTCACGGTAAATGCGCTCGAGACCGACACCGTACAGTGCCATGGCCAACCCTCCGGCACCCGTGACGACGTGAATCCAACTCGCGTTTGTTCGCGACTTGCGCGCAATCGGATTCCCAATCGGCCTCGGAATCACCGACGATCGCCAGAGCGCGTACACGGTACCTACGGTGAGCAACCCGAGAAAGCTATCTTCAATAATTCCTCCGATTCCGGGGGCGTGATTCTCCACGAGACCCGTCGCCGCGCCCGACAGCGCCGCCGCCGCGCCCTCTGGTCCGCCGTTCAACGCCGCGGCGCCGACCAACGCCAACGCCGCCGTCGTCGCCACCACCGTCTCTCGACCAGACGCATCACCACCACCATTCACATTTCCTTTACCGCCTGCGCTCTCCTTCTCTTTAGACGCGCTCAAAGCCGCCGAAGTCAAAGTCAAAGTCTCTTCGCTCGCCGCGCCGACGACGTTATCCAAACTCGCGCCCGGATTCGCGTCCGCCTCCATCACCGCCGTCGTCCCCACCGACCCGTCCTCTTCCCCATCACCACCCGACGACGACGCCTCCGACGATGACGCCTCCGACGCCTCCGACGACGCTCGCACCGAGACATCCACCCGTCCCGCCCGCGCGGAACCGATCGACGCCCACCGTCCATCGCTTCCCCGACCGCGCATCGCGACGGTCGTCGCTCGCGAGCCAGAGTCGTTCACACGACGTCGACGACCATCGCGTCCCCGCCGCCGCAGTCGCGCGACGACCGTCGTCCTCGTCGTCGTCGTCGTCGTCGATCGACCGACCGCGACGTCACCGCGCATCTTCTCTCCGTCGGACTGTTGTGTCGAGCCCTCCTTCTTTCCGTCCTTCCGTTCGTCCGTCCGTCCGTTCGTCTAAAAAACCCGCGTTCAAGCGTCGATCGACGACTCATGACTCCTCAAACAAGACGAGTGCGATGAGTGCAATCAGAGTGAGTGCAATCAGAGTGAGTGAGTGCAATCAGAGTGAGTGCGATAGTCTAGTCTCTCTGATGCGGGAAGAGGCGAGAGATGGATCTGCTGATGGTGGTGCTTGTGCGTCGTCGTCGTCGTCGTCGTCGTCGGCCGACACTCGTCGACGGGGTCGGAGGTCCCGCGCCCACCGCGGATCGCCGAGCGAAGGCGCGACCGAGGACCGAGGCACCGATCGCGTATCGCGTTTCCGTGTCGTATCGCGTTTCGTATCCGTGTCGTCGTCGTATCGTCGCGCGTTTCCGCATCCGTCGCGCGTTCGAGCACGGAAACGACAAAGGAGGGAAAACGAGGAAGATGGCTCGGCGGGAAGTGATCGTGCGGTTGTTGAACGACCCGAACGAGAGCGTCGTGATCGACCTGGATGACGTCCCGAAAGATGCGGAGGATTGCGCGGCGGTGTTGCAAGCGGAATTGGCACCGCTGAGCGCGTGGATCGAGACGGCGGAGGCGTACGCGAGGGCGGGCCACGCGCGGGGGTTCGAGACGTTGATGGAGATGGTGTGCGCGCCGGGTACGTTTGGTTTGGACGACGTTCGTTTCGCGACGCGCGACGCGAGAGTGTGTGTGTGTATGTGTGTGTGTGTGTGTGTGTGTGTGCGGTGGTTGCGACGACGATCGGTGACGACTGCGGTAGGATTCGGTGACTGACTTGATGTATGATTTTACCGCGCTTGCGCAGAGATCGAGGAAGTGTACAGAGATCAGGCGTACGGAAGAGCCGCGGTTTTGTGCCTGTATGCGTCGTATTGGACGAATAAAGGGGCGCTTGAGAATGATAGAGTTACGAAGGAAGAGTTTTTTATCCGTGCCGGGCAGTATTTGAATTCTGCCGCGGCAATTCATGGGAAAGGGGCGCCGGAACAGATCGTCGTCGTGGGCAAGGCGCACTTGGCGTTCGCGCGCGGATCGACGGCGGAGGGTGAAAAACTCGTGGATCAAGCGCTCGGGTTGAAGGATGACGGACGAGATAACATCACCCCGATGCTGTGGAAAGCGAAAATACTCTACGGGAAGGGTAAGTACTCGGACGCGTTGACGTGGTACAAGCGGGCGCTTCGCGCGTTTCCATCCGCGCCGGCGCCGGTGCGTTTGGGGATTGGCGCGTGTCAGTACAAGTTGGGAGATTTTAAAACGGCCAAACTCGTCTTCTCTCGCGTGCTCAAGTTGGATGAGAGCAACGTCGAGGCAATGCTTGGTCTCGCACTCAGTGAGATGAGCTTGCACGATATTCGCACGAGCCAGCACTTGGACTCGGTGTCGACGGCGATGCGACTCTTGGAGCGGGCGTTTTTGCTCGATCCTCACAACCAAGCCGTGAACAACGTCATCGCGGACAACTTGTTGTTTGCCGATGATTTTGACAAGGTGGACGCATTGTCGTCCATCGCTCTGCGTAACAACGCGGAGACGCCACGAAACCGGGCCAAGGCGGCGTTTAACCAAGCGCGTGCGCTTCACGCCAAGGGACAAGTTGCGCAAGCGCAAGCCTTGTACTTGACGTCCACCCAGCTCGATGAGCACTACGTGCCGCCGTATTTTGGCCTCGGTCAGATTGCACTGTCTCGCGGAGAAGTCAAGCTGGCTTGGAACTACATGTCCAGGGCGCACGGTGAGTTTGGGGAAACGATGAGCGTGACGCGCATGTTTGCTCACTTGTGCGCGTCCACGGGTAGAAGCGAGCAAGCGGCTGAAATGTACCGCTCGGTGGTCATGCAGGGCGGTAACGATCTCGACGCGATGTTAGAGCTCGGTGAACTCTTGGAAGAACAAGATCCCAAGGCTGCGCTCAAGGCTTACAACTCTGCGCTCAAGATTTTGTCAACCAAGAATGAAGATGGTCCAACGACGGCTATCCAAAACAACTGCGGCGTTCTCTACGTTCAAGTTGGCAAGTTTGACGAGGCGCGCGACATGTTCAACAAGGCGTTAGAAACGCTCGGAGGCGACGCCGATCAACTCGCGGGCAAGCTCAAGGGAGCCAAGGCGAAGAAGGATTTGCAAGAAGGTGTCGCGCCCGTTGCATTTAACCTCGCGTTGTTGGAAGAACAGATGGGCAACGTCGCCGAAGCCGAGGCGCGATACAACGCTATCCTCTTGGCTGAGCCCGAGTACGTCGACTCCATCCTCCGCCAAGCGAAGATTCGTGCAGAGCGCGGCGATTTCGATTTGGCGCTTGAACGCACTAACGAAGCCATCAAGACGAAGAGCGATTCTGCAGACGCGATGGCTCTTGCGGGCTGGGTTTTGCTCAAGGCGAAGAGATGGAACGAGGCGGAGCAACAGTTTGCCGCTTTGCGTCAGCTCGAGAAGAAGGATGCCTCTGCGAACGCCAAGGAGAAGACTTTGACGCATGACGAGTATGCCATGGTGAGTGCCGCAAATGCGGCGTATTACAGCGCCATCAAGGAGGGTGTGCTCAAGCGTAACGATCCAAAGGTGCTCAAGCGTGAAGATGAACACTACGAGAGAGCGTTCTCGTTGTACCAGAAGACGCTTCAAAAGAACAGCTCGAATGTCTTCGCGGCGAACGGATTGGGCATCGTACTTGCCGAACGCGGTCGCATCGATGAGGCCAAGGCGGTCTTCCAACTCGTGCAAGAAGGCATGACTGCGAAGGGAGCCATGAACCCAGACGTGCTCATCAACCAAGGTCACGTGCTCTTGGCCAAGGCGCAATACGTGCAAGCGGGTCGCCTTTACGAGCGAGCTCAGAGTCAATTCTACTTTAACCAAAACGAAAACGTTATGCTCTACCAAGCCAGAGCGCACTATGAAAACGGAAACCTTGAAGAAGCTCGCAAAATTTTGCGCAAGGCGCTGAACATTGCCCCGAGTAACCATAGAATTCGCTTCAACTTGGCGTACGTCATTCAAGAAATGGCGCAGCGTACTCTCAACAAAACGATGAAGAGCACGAGCTCGGATGGACGTTTAGCTCAAGTTGAGAACGCAATTGAAGATTTAACCTTGGCTCTCAAGCTGTTTGAACAACTTCAAGGTTTGGGCAACCAGGCGCAGTTTGGTTTCGACGCCAAGCGCACCAGCGTGCATGTCTCCTTTTGCAAGCAAGCCTTGACCAAGTCCAAACCGCACTTGGAGGCGGCTCAAAAGGAAGAGGCTGCCATTGCCGCTGCCAAGAGCGCGCAGCTCGCCGCACGCAGGGCGGCTGAAGAAGGCAGAGCCGCGCAAAAGGCGGCTGAAGAACTCGCCAAGGAGACGCAAGCCAAGGAACTCGAAGCCATCGCGGCTGAGTCTGAGCGCCGCTTCAAGGAGAGCCAAGCGCGCTGGATGGAACAGCAAGCGAACGAGAGACCAAGCAAAAAGGGTGCCAAGGGTATGACGAACGCACCTGTGGGCGAAGCGACGAGCGATCTTTCCGAAGACGACGAACCCGCCCCAGCGGAGCGCGCTCCGCCCACGGCGGAAGAACTCGCGCGTCAAAAGGAGGCACTCGCCGCCGCCGGTCTCGGCGACAGCGACTCTGAAGAAGAAGCGGAAGCAGAAGATACCGATAACGACGCCGAAGACGACGCCATGGATGCGCAAGACGATCAAGTCCAAGCATCCAAGAAGAAGCGCTCCGACGATGAAGACGCCGACGCCGCGAAACCCAAGCGTCAACGCCGACGTGCCGCCATCGACGACGACGACGACGACGACGACGAGTAAGTACAAAGTAGATCCCTCGCGACATTCGTGCGTGGTACATTAGTTGACAGTAACAAATCTCACAAAGTTCCTAGCCATCACGAAACCGCGCGGTTCAAACCGAGGCTTTCGCGCGCCGCGGGCATGCATGAATGAGACTTTCAAACACGGAAAATACATGCCTTTTTTGAAAATGCATTCAAAAAGACTCGTTCGTTCGAAGGACAGACGGACGGATACGCGGACGGACGAACAGACGTCAGACGACGACAGACGACGTCGAGCGAGCGCGCGGAACTCGGCGCGTCGTGTGTTTTGTGTTTACATTCGTCATGTCTGCGGCGGTGGAGACGACGACGACGACGACGACGATGGGTAGTGGTGGTGTGGATGATGATGTCGTTGAATTTGAACGAGAAGGACAGATGATGATGTCGATGGGTGAAAACGACGACGAAGATGACGACCACGACGATGAAGAAGAAGAGGAGGAGGAGTATCTCGGACGAATTCGTCGACGGGTGCGACACGAAGAAGAAGAAGCGGAGGAAGAAGAAGGGGATAGAGAGGGCGATGCGAAACCAAGACGTCGGTTGAAACGAGGAAACGGGGAGCGCGTGCAGCGAGACGACGATGATTCATCGGATTCGAGCGATTTTTCGAGCGATGAGGACGAAGACGAGGAGATGCTCATGGAGAGAAAGTACGCGGAGACGGGACGGTTGACGGATGAAGAGGTAGAGGAGGATCCGCGAGTGGAGGAGGCGTACGCGGAGGATGGCTTGGATGGATATTCTTCGTCGTCTGAAGGACTGGCTGCGGAGGATGTCGCGCCGGTTGAGACAACTGGACGCGTGAAGAATAAGAGTAAGCGACAGTTGAAGAAGGAGCGCGACGCTCTTCAAAAGGAACAGGAGAAAATGATGCGTAGGGCTGAGAGAAGAGCGCGCTTCCCGGGTTGGAACGAAAAACCAGAACGTCAGTCTTATTTACCACTGATTGAGAAGCTTCGCGCGGCTGTGGCCCACCTCAAGCCTGTTAGTGCCCCCGAGGCGCCGAATCCCGCTCCTAAGGCGGCCACTGTCGTCGCACTCGAGGAATCTCACGAGGAAGGTGATGAGAAACTCGAACTTTGTCTTGACGACGAGGAGGAGGACGACGCCGCGCTCAAGGCGATGCTGGCAAAGAAGGTGCTTCAAAAGGCGCCGCCGGCAACCACTCCGGCCGAGCGTGACGAAAAGGAAGATTCAGGAGATGAAGAAGACAAAGAAGAGGCGGAGAGCGAAGAAAGCGAGGATGATCTCTCCGACGAAGAGGATATGACGGAGGAGCAGCTGCGCATGAATCGCAAGGCTGCGAAACGCTTCGCCAAGGCTGACGCCAAAGCGAAGAAACGCGCTGGGAAGGGTGATTTCTTTGAAGACGAAGCCGAAATGTCTGAGGATGGTGGACACACTGATGATGACGATGACGATGACGATAACATGCGAGATGAAATTGACGACCTCGCGGAGGGCATAGACTTCCGACCAGAGCAAGAGGACGAACGTCGGGCGGCGCGAAGAGCTGCGGCTCACGCAAGAATTGAGCAAGAACAAGACGAAGCAGACTTGGAGAAACTTAAGGAAGCGATGGCAAACGGTTTCAAGCGTAAGAAGGATGGTGTCTTTGACGTGGCTGATAAATGGCAACGACGCAAGCGCAACGCGAATGCGGACGAGGATTCTGACGACGACTTTGATACGGGTCCGGTCATCGAGCGCCCAGAAGAAGCTGTTGAATTATCCGACGACGATGATGGCGAGTGGAGAGAGCAAGCTGCTCGTCGTCGTGCGCTAGCAGCATCGGGAACGCAAGACATGATTATGGATCTTCCCCCAGCTTTCGAGGGCATCACAAGCCAAGAAATTTCTGCAGCCGTCATTGCCCGCACGCAGTCCAGGGATGGAGAATCTCACGAGCCCAGTCAAGGACTCGATGCTCTCAGACGAACCAGTTCGATGCCGCCGCTCGCTCGCACTACCAGTCAAGCGCTGGGTGCTGGCCCGATGTTGTCCCGTCAAGCGTCAACTTCATTCGTTGGTAAGAAGCGCCAAGCAAGTAAAGTCAATGGACCGATGCTGGGCAACAGCCAAGCCAGTCGCTCTTTTGTCTTTGGTAGAAGCGACTCGCAGAGCCAATGGGGCACAGAAACTGAGGCTCCGACTCAATTCAAGGAACTTGGACGCGACGACGAGGCGCGAGTGTTTGGTTTGAGCAACTCCAATGGTGCCTCAGCCTCGCAAAAGTCCGACACGAAGAGAAAACAATCTCTTTTCTCGATAGTGAATCAAAATATGAACGAAAATGATCAAGGCGCAAAGCGTGCCGCCATTGAGAACGCTTTGAAGAATGCAAAGTCCCAGACGCAAAACTGAGTCGAGTCGCGAACGCGTCCACATACGGAGGTTTTAGAAACACCTCTCTAGACATTATTAGTGTGGCGAAGGATGTAATGACGCACTTGAATGATTCAGATTTAAGGTGATTTTACTGCAAACAATCACTCTAAACACACCGTTCCTAATTACTGACCGCCCTGCGATCCTCTCTCTATCGCCAGTTTTAACGACACACTACACTGATTCGAAAATGAAGTCGACAACAGCCGTTTACATTTCCATCTCCTTGCCAACGTACGGCTTGGCCATGTTTTCGTCGTCCTTCGGGGTGTTAATGACGACAGTGTCCGGGATCGGCGTGGACGGACCGTTGCGTCCCTTCGGATCGTGGTCAAGCATGATCTTGACGCGCATACCGATGGTACCTTGGCGGAGCAAGGCGTGGCGGGTGCAGGAGACGATGTATTCGCGCACCGGGTTACCAGAAGAGATCATGTAACCATCCTTGAACTTCATCGCCTTGGCACGCTGGCCACGAAGCTTACCGGAGACGACAACTTCCGCACCCTTGGCGCCAGCCTCCATGATGTAGCGGAGCACACCGTAGCACGCGCTGCGTAGGCGAGAAAACAAAGGCAATATAGGTCAGTCGCGCGCTCGTAACCGCGTACAATCGCCGTCGAGATGAAATCATTCGTATCTCCATATCTTCTCATTCCGGGTTCTTCGAGTCTGAGCCACCCGTGCGCAGGCAGAACGAGCCGAGAGACAACAGGTTGACTCTCCCAGTCCTTGCCCTCCAAGTGTGACCCTAGAACCTCCTCTGGATCGGTGCGCCCGCGTGCACCGTCGCGACCCGTCGCTCGCGAATCGAGTCGAGCGACGCCGCGGAAACGATGCAAAAAATTAACTCTACATTCATATCCGTCGTCGTCGTCAATGAGTAGTGATATACGTACCGTCGGACGGCGAGACCGCCGAGAAGCTTGTAGCGAAGGGACTCGCACTGGGCGATGGCGCACAAGCCGCGGTTGTTCACCTTTTCGGCGTACAACTCGACCGTGCCCTCGGCGAAACCAAATCGGCGCTGCACCAAAGAGGTGAGCTCGCGAATGCGGCGACCCTTTTCACCGAGCACGTTCGCGGTGCGCGTCGCGCGGATGATGATTTCCGTGCGAAGCGGCGTGACGCGCACTTCGACGCCAGAGTATCCATCCTCGGCGAGCTCACGAACGAGCATCTCGTTGAGTTCGGCAAAGAACACGCCATCGGCGACGAACTGCGGGGAGAATTGAAACAAAAATTTTATTAGTCAGTCTTTCTCATCCTCGTCTTCCCCCATCGCATCTATCGCTGTCGTTCGCTCGCCCTAATCTCTCCCAGACTCGAGCCGAGCGCAAAAGACCTAAGCCGCCCTCCAACCTAGGACGTCCCATCGCGACGTTCCGACCGTCGCGACCGCGCGCACGACGCGCACGACGCGTAAGACGCGCGATTGTTTACATACCTTGCGCTTCTTGCTGATTTGGCTGGCCATCGTTAGTGTTCTCGTACACACGCGGCGCGGAAAGAGGGCGATCGCAACGCGCGCGCGCGGGGTCGTCCCGTCGCGTCCGGGACGCTCGCCCTTCGAGAGGGTCGCCGTCGGTGGGTGCTTTGTGGTCTTTAATTTGACTTTGAAAGTCTACAGTATGTCTAAAAATATTCGCCTGGTGGTTCTCACTTTCACGAGTCGCAAACCAAGAAAATGGACATCCACCTTTGGTTGGGAGATGATGTGGAGCTAAATTCTACTTTTTATGACATGCGCGTCGCTAAGGAATGGATGGAATTAGGACATTTGCGCCTCGAGCTCTTGGATGCGGCTCGCCTGGGAGTCGAGCATGGAACGAAGGTGGGTAATGCGATCTCTGAGCTCGTCGCACTCCTCGTCGCGCTCACCTATGAGCTCCAAGGCGGCGGCGTATCGCGATTCAAGCTCTGCGCTCGCGTCGTCGCCTTCGGCGAGTCGGCCGGCGTTGACGAGTTCATCGGCAAGAGAGTCTCGCGTTTGCTCGAGCTTTTTGATTTGATCCTGAGCGATCTGTAACTCCGTCTCTCTCGCTGAGAGCTGACTTTTGAGAGTGGCGAGAGTGTCTCGGACAGCGAGAGTCAAACCAGCCTCGTCGCCGATAAGCAACGGAGCGGGCGCTGATTTAACCTCTGTCGCGCTCCTGTCGGCTTGTAGCGCTTGCATCTCCTTAGTCATCGATTTGAGCTGGTTTTCGAGCTTTGAGACGTTCTCAAGGAGTTCGGCGCGCTCTTGCTCCCAGCCTTCTCCGAGCTGTTTGCATTTACCGCGCTCTTGCGCGAGCTGCTGTTTTATCTTGCTCTCCCGCTCTCGAGACTCCTCCTCGATCGCTGCAATGCGTCCCTCTTGCTCAGCAAAAGTTTCGTGCATCTTGTTTATCTTGGCAGTCTGCGTCTTGTTCTTCTCTATCTCTGTGTCGCGCTCTGATTTGAGAGATTCTATCTCAGCTCTTAGCTTATCCACACTTTCCATCGCAACCCGTTTGTCTGTCATCGCAGCTTGCCTTTCGTCTAACGCCGCAGCCTCGCGCTCCGCCGCAGCTTCTGCCCGCGCCTCGGCTTCGGCAAGACGAGCGTTTGAAACCTTTTCAGTCGCCGCCCACGCTTCCGCATTTTCTGCTGCTTGCAATTGCAAGGCTTCAATCTGCCTCAAAAGAGGGCGCGTGCTCTCCGGCATGCGCCTGAGCAATTCGTCGTGGCTACTTTCTGCAGCCTGACATCTCTCTTCAACGGCGGCTAAATCGTTCTTAAATCTTTCTTCCTGTCGCTCTAAAGCCGACGTAGAGCGCTGCAAAGAATGCTGAAGATCAGATATCTGATCCTGTAGAGCCTGTTCGCGCTCTCGCATCGTCTTCACTTCAGACGCGAGCTCGTCGCTCCTGGCTACGCTCGCCTTGACTTCAATGTCAGTGAGCTCCTCCTTCGCTTGAGCGAGCTTTGACAGATAGTACTCCTTTTGCTCGCTGAGTTCTTTCGATAGCCGAGCTTTTTCATCGTTGTACCGCTTTTGCCAAGACTGCAGATCTTCGTTCATTTTTGCAACTGAAGCTCCTTGATTCTCGATTTCAGCATTCATTCCGTGCTGTTGCTCGTCACGCTCTTTGAGCTCTTTTCTAAGCTTTTTAATAACTCCCTCCATCTCCGCCTGCTTCTTACTCAGCGTCTCACCTTCCGCCATGACATCTTTGATAAACTCATCCTTCTCCTTGAGCAAAAGCTCCGCGCTCTCTTGCGCGTCTGCGCGCTTCTTCAGATCTTTATTGAGCTTTGTGAGTTCGGCGACGCGAGCCTCTGCAGTCTCGAGCTTGCGCTCGGCCGAAATCGCACGCTCCACGATATCCTCTTGCTCCGCGTCTAAAGAAGCGCGCTGCACGGCTCGTCTCGCAATCTCTTCCTCGCGAGCCGCAAGCTGTCCCTTCACATCCTTCAGCTCTTTTAAAACATCCTTAACATCAATCCCATCCGTTTCGGTTTCGGTTTCGTCGCTCACTTTGGTTTCCTCGCTCGGGTGATCTTCCTTCGTCTTTGGCGGCGATGAAACCGGCGCTCGTCCACTCGCGGGCTCTGACTTTATAACATTTGCAACCGAACCCCCCGCACGCGCCTCCGACGCGTCGACCGCGTCATCTTCCTTCGTCGACGTAGCTGCGACTATCTCCTCAGCGCCCGACGTTCCCGTTGTCATCGTCGAACTCACGCCGAACGCCTCATCCGCTCGCTGTTCCAACTCCTTCGCCGCTTCGCTCGCCTTCTCCGCGAGCGCATCCGCCATTCCCTTAACATCCACAGAGTTCAGTTCGTTCAACGCTTCGCTCGCCCGCGCGCTGATGGACGACGCGAGAGAATCAAAACTAAAGTTGTTCCAATCCGACGTCGAGGTTCCACCACCCACCGATGACCAGAGGGACTGCGCGACGGTCGTCGCCGCCGAAGAGGAAGACGCCGCCGTCTCTTCTCCTGGCGTCTCCTTCCCCGGTTCCGACGTCTCGCCCGACATGGCTAGCGGAATTCCGTTCGGTGTGCGTCGACGACTGCGGCGCAATTCACATCTTGACTGCATTCATCTTCAGTTCGTCCTCGTCCTCGTCAACCCCATTAACGAACGCGCGTCGCCCGGAACGCGGTCGTGAGAGGTAGAGGAATGGGGATGGGTGGTGAAGACGACGACGGCGACGACGGGACCGCGGTTCGAGCGCTGCCGCCGAGAATGGTGATATCGCGCGAGCAAGCCCGTCGGTTGGGAGAGTTGCACGAGTTTTGGTGCGCGCGAAAGTGTTTCGTTTGGGAGATTTTGAACGCGCGAGAAATCATCGTCGTAGACGACGGCGGCGACGGCGGCGATGCGATGGCGGAGCGTTCTAGAGCAGACGCGTCGACGGGGAGCGTGAGCGATGGGGTATTGGCGAGTGAGTTGTATGAAATGGCTACGCCCGACGCGAGAGCTTGTGTGTCGGTTGGTCGAGAGAGTCGTCCGCAATCGGTCATTCGAAGAGTCGATATCTGTGGGTTTGTCGTGGAACGTCGCACGCGAAAGGATTCAAAAGTCATCTTTACGCTCGATGATGGATCTGGATGCATCGAGTGTGTGGTTTGGACCCAAGACACGGACGGCGCGTCAAACGGGAGCGCAGAGCTGTTTGGCATTGCCGGCACCGCCGACGGCGCGGCGGTGATGGTGAAGGGTATTCGCGTTGGTACGTTGGCACGCGTGCAGGGGAAAATCAGGGACTGGGAGGGACATCGACAGATTAATGCGATTGGGGTGCAAGTAGACCTAGATCCGAATCAGGAATTGCTGTTTTGGCTAGACGTGGCGGGTGCCGGAAACGCAGAATGAATGTTCTTTTGGATTTACCTGTAGCTATTGCACCAAAAGGAAGTTGCTAGTTAACTAGAGATTGCTAAATAGATTGCTAAAATTATACACTTTCCCAGACTTGACGCGTGTATCGAAGAACGATGCGACGCGCGTCGGGAGATTAAACTTAACGTGGTGAATCCATGTCCGAGTCAGAACTGATGTCTGGCGCATCCTCTCGAGATGATACCCCAGAGTCACCTACTCCCGTCTCTTTTCTGTTCGCTTTCGCTTTCGCTAGCCAACCACCTAGCAAAGAAGAGGACATTGGACTCAGTCGGGATTGTCTTCTTTGGTCAAATGTGAGTTCTGGATCACTTGAAGATTCGAGCTCAGAGCTTTCTGTGGACGAATCTGAAGTGGAGCGCTCCGCGTCTTGTTGCGATGGCGTCGACTTTTTACGCTGTCGTTCCGGCTTTTTGACCATACGGACATGTTGCAACCACGAGTTCATTATCGACGCTCCCAGATGGGAAAGATTTGCGTGCGATGACGACGGCTGACTGCTTGGAGATGTATCGGCAGAATCAAAAGAATCATCGGAAACATCTTCATCAATAGTTGACAAACCTGCTCGCATTTCTCTGGCTCGTGCTAACCAATCTCGCATCACATCCTTCGATACAGAACCCATGTGCTTCGTCGACTCGAATTTTACTTCAGCATCGCTATCACTACCAGAGGAGAAATCTGTTGAAGAAAAGGATGCCGGAACTTGTGTTGACGATTGCCTATTTGCGCGAAGTTGCTTGACTGCTGCCAACCAACCCGTGAGGGCGGCCGAAGCGCTCTCGGATAATTTAACCGGTGCGAATCGTTGTACTCCAGCTTCAGTTTCGCTCTCAGACGTATCGGACAGCATAAGCAGGTGACTACCTCTTCCTGATGCGCGCGCTGCCGCGTGCGTCAGCCAGATGCGCATGATGTGATTCGAACCTTCGGTAAGTCTCACTTCACCGTAATCATCGTCTATGTCGTCATCGGAATCAGACATCTCACCAGCTTTCATGCGCCGTCGCACAGCCTTGCCAAGCTTCAAGCGCTTAGCAGTACGGGGCGAAAGGATCTCTTGCAACTGATCGATCACCCAATCTCTATTCTTTGACATGAACAGATGGCGGAACTGGTCGTTCGTCAAGTCAGCCGTGGTGATGGACAACGGATCGGCTGGAGCCTGGACTTCGGCTTGTTTTGCGATTGCTGGCACAAATATCGAAGAGAAATCTTCATCGACATCATCTTCGACAATCATGTCACCGCTCGTGATGGCTGACGTAATGCGCCACAAACCAAAACGGTCAGCGGCGATGAGAGCCAAGCGCTTGCCGCAGTAAGAAGCACCAAGTACCATGATGACAAACGCCCAGAATAAGATGTCACCGAACATGTTGTAGTTCGCTCTGAGCATCATTGATAACGAAAGAACAAATAAGAAAGATCCAGAGCCACCGAGCGCCAAAACGAAGTAGAATTGGCTTGAGAAACACATCTGGTCAATCGCCCGCAGACCGGGATCGATTGATTCATCATACACTCTCTCAAGACCCTTCCATCGCGACGTGCGATTGACGAAACGATAGCGAGCATACTTTAAATATTCGTACACTTTCCAGCCGTGGAATAGTTCTTGAATATTGAACGTCAAAACGTCCATAATAATCTGGAATGGGATAATGACAACTGAGAAGAGGAAGTAAATCAAAAGATCTCTCTTACGGAAGCCATACAGATACGAAAGCCGCAAGTGGTCGTTGAAATCCCAGAAGAAGAAAATGAAGAAGGGCGACATGTACACTCCCGCTGTGTTGACACCATATGCAGCCAAGAAACCCATCAAATCCTCAACGAGCGTATCTTCCGCGTCCACAGCAACTTCTTCTTCCTCTTCGTCATCATCTTCAAAATTGAAGGGTAACATGTCCATCACGAAGCTGACGAGTGCGCTGATTTTGTCGGGAAGCACGATGGCACAGTACGCGATAAATGCATCCAAGTAGACATATTCTACCATACCCATGATGGTCTCAAAGAAGAAGCCCAGTGTGAAATCAGTGAAGTCATCAGCCCCAATGGTGGCAACGCCAACAGAAGCAGATAGTACAACTGAAATAGGCGCGAGTAGGAAGGCTTCTCCTAGGGCAGTCTCAATCTGCATTTCCAGTACGACGTGCACGACTTTCAAAAGGAAGAAGATTGTGAAAAACTGAACCCCGAAAGTGTCCGTGAACGAAAATTCAATTAGGAAGACGTTTGTGACGTTGACGAGAATATTCATCAACACAAAATGGCTTCGTTTCCATACTTCTGGTTTGAACATCACTTCATCGACGTAACGCTCATCCTCGAGCTCCTTTTCTTCTTCATCCTTGAGTTCAGCTGGCACCAAAATTTCTGCACAACAGCCCATCATGTACATTGAAACAGTGAGGAAGCAAACTGCATATCTACCACTCGTCGCTTGTTCGACGACGGCTTCGTCTACCTCGCGGCCAACGTTGTCAATACTAATGGGGAACTGAGTGAGAATAGGGAAAGCAGTGAACGCCGCCCGGAAACCAAACTGAGCAGAAATGAACGGTAGCATTCCGAGCGTAACACCCATCAATGGAGGACCTAACATGATCCTCAAATATGGCAGGAAACGGAATCTTGGTGGTTCTTTGAGTAGTGTAAAAATTCGTACAACTACCCAGACTGCAAACACGAGAAGTACTGCAAGTAGACCAATAGCCACGAACAGAACGAAGTAGAAGAAGAAATCAAACGCGAAGAAGTTCAGCAAGTCGAACCATCCTAGAGCAGACATACTCACAGTGAGAGTGTAACTACCATCGTGACCGTTGGCGTTTACATACTCATCCATCGTGACTGTAGCGGCGATAATACGTTTGTCTTGTTCTGTTCTTTGATAGTAAAGGATCTCAAACGTGACAGACGTTGGGATGATTCCCGCCGTGACAACCAGACCTTCCACTGGTGCAAAGATTACTGGAATAGTCTCCTGAGCAATAATGTCATTGATGTATTTGCTCTTGTCGATGGGCGGTTCAGTCTGGTCATTGGCCAGGATACTCGCGGCAAACAGGGCTTCTTGACTTTCGGCTTCCGCAGTTAGGTGAAAGAGCGTTTCTCCTTCAGCTTCATACCAGCGTTTCTTCGCTGATGCTTCAGCAAATGCCTCTTCATAAAAGCACTCGACTGTGATTGATACTTCATCCGCAACGGCGGCTTGTACCTGAGGAGAGTACTGCTCGATAAAGATAGTTTCTTCCGGAGGTACCAAGTTCACACTGCCGTAAGACACAAACTCGCGGTCGGCGCCGAACATGACAGGCGTGTAGCCTGTTTCGGTAATATGCGTAAAATAAATGTGACTGTCAAATCCCCGGCAAGCCGAGAAGAAGGGAAGATAGTCCATGGCAAAGAGGGTTTGATCTGCAGACCATAACCCCTCGTTCAACAAGTACTTTTCTTGCTCAACGATGTCAGGTAGAGAAACGACTACAGATTCGTCATTGCGCCCTTCCTCGTCAAGAACCACCCAGTCCTCTTCATGGACTGTTGTCAAGTTAAAATACGCCTGGCTGGGATAGTCAGACGGAGACAAGATTTGCAGGCTATCACTCGATAAATATTTGAACTTCTTCCACTCTGCGCCATACGTCGAGTTGTAGTCCAGTGTAGCTCTGGCGTCGTTTCTTCGGCAACCGGGATCTTGAGTAATCGAAGCACATTCGAAGTAGTCATTTGACACAGAACGATAAAAAGTTGATGCCAACGGGGCATTGAGCGGCGACTGGAAATCCGCATCAATCTCGAATGGAAGAATAGCGTGCACGGAAAACGTGGGTTCAGCGCTCGCTCGGGTTGGATAGTCTGTATCGATGCACACAGTGTTGAGGAAGCTCACTCTGTTGTCAGCTTGATAGCGCCCATCGAGCATACGGAGTTCAATCCTGAATGGCATATCATCGAGAGCCTGAAGCTTCAATTGATGCATGCCACGCTTCCACACGTAGCTCCCCCATGCTGGATTATCGACGTTGTAGCCAGTGGCACTTCCATCATTGTTTCCAGAAAACCAAAACGGCATTTCAAGCGATTCTTGTGACGCCGGACACTTCTTTTCCTGTTCTTGCCCAGCAAAGGGCTTCATATTGATCCATGTGATGCCATCTCCGACATCCCAAGGTGGGCACGGCACCGTCTTGTAGTCAGATGTAGCACAGATTGTATCGTCTATCACTGGATCAGTGAAGATGAGGAGCTCATAGTGTTCGCCGTACTTGAGCTCTTCGTTGATGAATCTCCAATCAAGATTGATTGTTGCTGTATGCCCTCTCGGTAGAGTGAACTTCATGAGTGGAACGTCATTCTCATCAACGGCAACATTGGTACCATCATCGGACAAAATGAACGTTGGATTTAACAGATCAAAGTTTCTGTTTTCGCACGCACCCATGTACTCGAACGGGTCTCCAGATTCGGTGGAGTTTGAATTGGGATCTGATGAAGACGTTGTGTTCGTCGTATTCGCAGATGCCGCTGCGCTTGGATCAGCCTGCAGAAGCTGGCGTCCAGCGTCAATTTGAGCCCTCAATACTGTGGCGGCATCGGGATCGAGTGATTGAAGTGAGCTTGCTGCAGCTACGGGATCTGTGACGTTTCCAACATCCTTGTTGATGATTCGGTAATATGCTTTTTCGATCAGATCAAAGGTGACTGGCATCACTCTCCAGAAAGTGATCAGGTCAGCGGAGCAGTCATCCAGGCTTGTCGCAAGCGACGAAGACTGGGTGCCCGTTGGACATCTTCGAAGCACTTGTCCTGTACCTTCTGGACAGAAGAAGCAACTTTGACATGGGAACTGAGTACGAGTAGTGTAAGAAGAACCAGCCGGGCAATAGTATCCTGCCGGACACTTGTTGTGGAACTGAGTCTCTGGAGTGGTCCCTTGGCCACAGAAGTACCCATCAGGGCACTTATGCGCTGCTATAGAGGTACGCGCATCGCACACGTAACCCTCGGGACAGAGCTCGGCTTCGCCTTCTGCGTCGAGTTGGATTCGCTCACACTTTGTCTCGTCATACAGTGCATTATCGGCATCGCAGAAAGCTGAGTATTCGTTCGTTGCGGCTGTGCCAACACCACGCGGTTTGTTGTTGCTCATACCGTCAATAGCACACACGAGACCAGCGTTACACGGTGCACATAACGATTCTTCTGTCAAACCTTTTACTGGAGACCAGGTGCCTTTTGGACATTGTCTGCACGTCAAAGAATCTCTAAAAGAGCGGAAGTAGCCTGCATCACAGATGACCGGTACTGCAGTGCCCTCTTCAACACATTCGAAACCCGCTGGACAGTCTAGACAAGCCTCGAATCCTTCATACGGTGTGTAGTAACCTGGCAGACATGTTGTCGATGCTGCGTTACCTGAGCCTGATGCGAAGGAGCCACGCTGTGCAGGAATAGGAATGTATGTGCGCTTTGGGCAGTAATGACCCTTTGGACACGGTCGCATCGGATTGTAGACGGTTGTCGCCGACTCAGACACGATTGTCGCGTCGCCCGTCGCCCATTCACAGAAGCTACCTTCTTTGCACGGCTGAGGTTGCTTGAATGAACCTTCTTTCTCAACGGCCGTCGCGACACCTTCAGTACAGAACGTCCCTGGTTTACATGGCTTTGGTCGGAAATTCTCCGGATCTAAAACAATGCCGGCAGACTCTCCCGCAGCCACGATACGATCTTCATCGAGAACAGCGAGAGGATCGGCGGTGACGGTATTGTTCAAACAGTAATGCCCCGCAGGACAACGCGTCTCTGCAACGGCAAGACCTTCGGCATCGCAGACAAAACCAGGTGTGCAAAGCTCTGGCTTTTCACGCGCGAAACCTGGACAAATTGTACCAATTGGACACTTTTGGCAAGAGTCCTTCCCGTACTCGGAATTATACTCTCCCGGAAGACAAGGTTTGGGCTCTGCGTTTGCCACTCCTGGGCAGTACATAGCTCGCGGACAGCGAAGTTGTTGGCCGGGCGGACAATAATGCCCTGGTGGGCATGGACCAGAGCCCTGTGGTGTGATAGAACCGGGTTCACACACATAACCAGCGTAACACTGCTGTGGCGTCGTGAAGTTGTAGGCAATACTTTCTTTCGAGACAACGCCAGCAGTACAGTACATTCCGAACGGACATGGCAGCGGTCGTTCTGGAATTGAGAAATCTGTGAAGTTGCTCGTTCGGGTTCCTTCCAAGCAGTAATGCCCCGGAGGACAAGGCTTGTTAGGTAGTGCGAGGCCCGTAGAGTCACATACGGAGCCACGTGGACACACAACTGGTGTCATCGCTCCGGAGTCTGGAGAGATGTAACCAACAGGCGTTGGTAGGCAATCCGCCTGACCTGTTCGCGGTTGGAATGTACCTGGTGGACAGAGAGTGAAGTTCGTTCCACCACCGCAAAACGCGCCACGCGGACAAAGAATTGGTTCGCTCTCCGGACAATAAGAACCCGGTGGACACTGTGCAAAGTGGAAAAGCAACCGTTGCTCCGAAAAGTCGACACCATTTGTTGAAACTTCAACAAAAACAGTACGCGTGCCTGTTTGCTCCTGGCCTGCTATACATAAAATGGACCTGGACGTCAGGAAGGTGGCCGGCGTGAGCTCGCTTCCGAATCTACAAGTCAGACCAGTGGTGTTCACAAAGTTCGAGCCTGTTATGAACACCGGGCTCTTGCCGCCACTCAAGCCAACTCTAGGAACAATCCCAGAAATTCGCGGTGGCAACTGATACTTGAATGTCACTGTGTTCAACGTCGAAAGATCACGATCATTCGCTGAAATACTGAAACTGACATCGCGTGGCACACTCGCAGGCGTTATGCACGTCAAAACGTGGTTTTGAGTTCTGAAGGACGAAATGGGAAAGAAAGTTCCCACTTTGCAGCTGTACCTAACATCATCACGCAGACCAACGAGCGACAGTTGAACCGCGGTTCCACCGTCTTTTGAACCAGTTTCTGGAGAAATGCCAGTGATGGATAAATCATTGACATGTTCGAAGGCAGTTCCATACTCGGCAACATACGTCTCGTAGTCACCTGGACTCATGCCAAAACCAACAAGCTCACTCGATGCGGGAGGCGTCACACAAACCGCAAGTGCGGAAGACACAATGTGCCCCTCCGTCGACTCTGCCCCAAATACACAGTATTGTGATTCATGCAAGTTTTTGCCCTCTACATGTAAAATGGTCGTGCCACTGATTGGCCCAAGAATTGGATGCATGTTGAGCACAGCGGGAGAAGCAAAAACCTCGAAAACTACTGGTCCAAATGCATCTGTTGAAACAAGAAGTTCCAAGGTCGCGAAGCCAACCCTGGCAGGAGGTAAGTTACACCAGACGGCACCATTCCCTGAAACCGAATGAAACTCTGCGTATACAGCAGTACCATCCAGCCTACAGCCCAACGGGTAGCCCTGAGGGAAAGCAGCCATCGTGACATCGGATAGAAATTGAAGCTCAGTTCTGCCAAATTCCACCCCTCTGTTCGGTCTGAAAGACACAAGTTCAGGCGTCTGGAAGTATTGGAAGGTGCCAGCTTCGTAGAAATCTCTCCGATTGTATGATAACAAAGCAGAGATTGAAGTGTCTCTGAGTCCTGCGGGTGTGATGCAAGTGACACTCTGGCCTTGACGCTCACCAAGAATGGGTCCTATTGAACCAAATCGACAGTACACATCGTTTGCGATGTTCGCCTCTACCAGGTTCCATACCGTGAACGAAGCCACAGTTCCTCCGTGTTCTTGGCCAGACTGCGGACTGATCATCTTGAAGTCGAAATCTTCAACAAAATCAAAACCAGAGCCCAGCTCCGAGACGTCAAGTTCGCTGTCGTGAGGACTGATTCCAAACATTGCCAAGGATGCGTCACTAGCAGGGGATTCACACCAGCTCAAGCTCGAAGAGATGGTTCGAGCTGGTGATTTATGATGTCCAAAATGACATTGAGCCGCATTGTGTAGATCTTCTCCCAGGACGTGAATGACCGAACCGCCACCTGCACCAGCGAGGTTTGGTAAGATGCTGCTTAACACTGGACGCGAAAAAATTTCAAAGGCCAAGCCTGGGCTTTCAGGATTCATTGTTGTCAGCTCAACGAAACCAGCCGACGACGTCGGAACCGTGCAACTTATGGTATAATCCACGCAGCCCCGTTCGTTTCCGCCCGAACAAAACGATGTTCGCTCGACTGTAGTGGCTGGGACAGATAGCAAGCCAAAATTACATCCTTCCGGAGAAGAACTCAACTCGTGCCAGAGTGCGGATAACTTGACGTCTGTGAGACCTTCCGTTGAAGCTCTACTTGGCACTGCAGCAGTAAGCTCAATCGAGTTATCTTGGTAAATCAATTGATAGCTCTTCGAAAATGGCGAAGACAAGTGCGCTGACAACCAGACCTGCAAGGAATCAGATGTGGGCGCATGCGCGGGTGTCACCACCTCAAAGTAGCTCCCAGTGCTGTGCACGAACATCGGACCAATAGTGCCCACATGCACGATTGGTACCTCTGAAAACTGTTCCAACAGGTGGGGCTCACCCATGGTGGAGATTCTTGTGACTTGTCCCCCAGCAGAGGAGACCTTTTCAGCCGAAATATCGTACAGGATTGGCAAGGGTGCATAGCTGACTGATGCCGTTGCTTGCGGGTCAAAATCAATATTGCCTCCGGAATCAACATACAAAGCCATTCTACCTTCATGATCTGAGAGATTCGGCGATTCGCAAGTCACTAAAGCGGATGATTTTACGTGGGCAGCGATGTGCTCATCACCAAAGTAACACTCCACCGAGCCGATGGTCATTTCAAGCATGTCTTCTCCAAACAATGTGACCATCTCGCCACCCATTGTGCTTAGCATAGACGGGAAAACGGAAAAGATCGTGGGATCTGGTAGGAACAAGAAGAGTGAATCCACCTCGTCACTACTTGGTGCTGCGCCGAGGCTGACTTGAGCAAATCCGGGGGCATAGGTGGGCATAATGCATTCAGACATGTATGGATGAGCATTGTTCACCGTCATGGCTGCAACATAGGCACCAGCAATGTGGCAGTGGAGACTGTTATCCAGAGGATCTTCATGAAGGATGCGAACCACTCTACCGCCATTGATTGAACCATGCGCTGGGTACACGGCTGAAGATGCCACAGTTACTCGCTGATGGTAGCTGAACACTGAGGAGCTCTTGACAAACGTTTCTCCAAAAAGACGAGCATAAGCTGGAACAGAACCCTGTACGTGTGCCGGAACTTGACACTCCAGGCCATTACCAGTGATTTGACCGATAATAGGCGCAATAGTGCCAAACTTACACGCACCGTAATCGCCCAAGTTTTGTTCAAGGTCCACTTGAAAGTAGAACGTAACTTGGGTACCGCCATACTCATCGCCTTGGCTCGGCGACATAAGCAACAGGGCATCTTCCTCCGTGAAGTACTGAAATATCACACCAGATGATACATAGTCATCGTCGTTCAGGGAAGAAGAACCGCCAACTAGAGTGCTGAGTACTACTGAACCAGCATCATGAGTAGAATGCTCGATAAGCATGAGCGCGCTCGAAACAAATTTGCCTTGACTGGCCCGATCATTGCCAAAAACGATTCGTTCATTGCTAAAATGGGACCCAACAAGAGTCAACACGTCACCGCCTCCTTCTCCCCCATTTACTGGCTGCACAGTGAAAATCTGCGGTCGAACTTCGTACTGCAGTTGCGACGAGAATGGCGGCCAAACTGCGATGTCTTGCACTTGTACGCCCACTGCCACAAAACCAGATGCGTGAGATGGAGCTAAGCACGACACCATCCCAGCCGCGGATAGATCAGCGTTCACAACGTCTAAATCGATTGTACATGCCACTCTCAGTGTTGTGAACGACGATGGTAGAGTACCATCGGCATGTGAAACCTTGAACTGAACCAAAGCTCCTCCGTCCAAGGATGCGGTTGTACGATGAGGCTCTGTGACTTCCAAACGAGGAAAGAATTCGTACAACAGCGTCATCGTTGCTCTATCGCGACCGTTCATCGCCACCGTGACAGGTATATCTGCCGCAGGGGCGTGAGCGGGCATGACGCATTCCACCTTCTCGGAAGAGACATGAGAAATAGATATCCCGTAGATTGAACCAACACTACATGAGATGGCATCTGAATCATCAGAGAAATCGCCGTAGATGTCGACCATCGCTCCTCCTTCGTCGCAGCCTCTAGCGTTCGCGTGATTTGTATCCACCTCTGGAAGTTCTGACATACGAATTGCCAACCCATTCGAATACTCCGCACCATTAAAGTATAACTTCATGTTGACAGAAGATGGGTTGGTTTCTGAAGGAAATCCTCCCGTGACACAGGTAATGAGAGCAGAAGATACGACGTTAGCGCCAGATTCAGTAGCCGATTGTCCCATATCGGCGACAAAAAGACATGCGACGCGGTAATCTGTTCCTGACCATAGCATATTTGAACCCGAAACAGAGATGAGACTTCCCCCTATTCTTGGTACAGTCGATGGTGAAACAGCACCAACTTTTGGCTTGGGAACGTACTGGAAACTCATGTCAGACAACGTGAAATCACGCAAGTTCATGGAGACTTCGACGGACGTGAACCCAGCTTGGGCTGATGGAGCACTACACACGATATTACTTCCAACACTGAAGCCGTGTCCGACAGCACTACCGAAACGACACGTGAGGGAACTTCCGTAAAAGTTTTCACCACGGAGTTCCACCTTCCTTCCTCCACCGACAAACGCCGAGTTCGGGGTGATTGAAGAAAGCAGTGACGGATCTTTATAGTTATAATTCGCGCTTGAAGGTGTTAATTTCGTTTCCGAACGCACATTGTGATGAAACACATCGACAGGGACCAGGCCAATAATGTGTGCCGGAGACATGCACGACGCTTGTTCAGAAGATAACCATCTTCCAGCGACGCCAAAAATGGTACCAACGCTGAATGTGAGGGAAACATCGTTTCTCAAGTGACGCCCGTTCAACGAAAGCAGTGTCCCACCAGACGAGGGTCCAGAACCCGGAGCAACATGATTTATGAGCGATGAAGATGTATTCATGAACTCAAATGGGAGGCCCGGAACAGACCAATCGAAGGCGTTGTTCGACACGGCCAATGCATGGTATCCCACGTCCATCTCTGGTGATTCGCAAAGCACATGCGTTGGGGAAATGAATACGGCGGGTGCTGGACGCAATGTACCAAATCTACACAGCGATGATGGTGAAAAATGATCACCTTGCACCGTGATCACAGTACCTCCAATAGATGGGCCGGATAATGGTATTAGCTGCTCGAGCACGATTCTTCTAGAAAGAATGCCGTTTTTGTCCGTGCTCGAGATCACATTGTTACCAGTACTATCAACAATTTTGATGTCGTACTCGTTCACACCATTGCTGTCTTCAGGCAAGCCGCATAAAACTGATCCATCGCTCATGACTGTACCGGGAACCAACGCGTCGCCATTGCCGAGATTACAGTACACGTCTTGA
>JACLAB010014921.1_pt1 | contig 44992 bp, 36 predicted proteins | sample 8027921 | NCBI WGS metagenome assembly JACLAB01 (sample SAMN15725117, study PRJNA655200) | protist metagenome | isolation source: fluorescence activated cell sorting (FACS) single amplified genomes of... | place: USA: West Boothbay Harbor, Gulf of Maine | collected 2000-07-19 | reverse complement strand
TCAGCCGTAGCAGTAGCAGTAGGTGGTGCTGCCCCTACCGCCGCCCCTGCCGCCGACGCCGCTACAACTACCTCCTCCTCCTTCAATCTGTCCTCATCTTTCACCTTGCGCACGTTATCCGGCTTCAAATACACTTCTTCGTTCGTCCCGTCCACGCGTACGCGATACCTCGCTCGCGCGGCTGCGTACTCCACGACGACCCCGCGCGATGCGTTTAAATCCGGACGCCCTTGCAAGCCATGAATGACGACGGATGATTTAGGTTCGATGTACTCGAACTGCATGAGCACGCCCGCGCGCGTCTCTCGCGCCGCGCGTTGTGACGCACAACACCTCCAACGAGCGCGAGACGAAAAGATGAACCGCACCCGAGAGTGTGACGCACGACGCGCGCGAGGGATGCCGACGATCGCGCCTTGGGTGCTCGGACCGCTCGGTGCGGTGCCCTTCGTGGCACTCACGCCCCAAGCGCGCGAGTACGCGATGCGTTACCGCGTGCCATTCGTCTTAAATGCCGAGCGCACGGCGCACGCGCAAGTGGCTTACGGCGCGGTGATTTTAAGTTTTTTAGGCGGCATGCACTGGTCGCTGGCGGGTACGAAATACGGTAACCCAGCGTTATCACCACGGGCGTTGGGGGCGAGGTATACGTGGAGTGTGATTCCGTCCCTGATTGCGTGGCCGGCGCTATTAATGCCTGAACAAGCGGCGTGCGCGACGGTGGCGAGCGGTTTAGCCGCGGCGTGCGCTGTGGATACAAAGTATGCCGCCCAAGGAGCGTTCCCGCGGTGGATGTTGCCGCTGAGGTATGCGTTGACGGCAACGGGAATGGCATCTCTCATGGCAACCGCAATGAGGGATCGTAGTAAGGCGTAGAGATCGTGGTAAAAGCGCCACGGTGACATGTACAACACTGCACAGCACAAGTAGCACAATAGCATAATGAAACAATAGGCATCATCTTTCAACGAAATAATAGGTCACTACTTGAAACAAGGAATATTTACTTCTTTGCCGGCGCGCATGGCTCGGCGCCCACGCACACGGAAATGGTTTTAGAAAACTTTTGGCCAAACGATTCGTGCTTTGCGTTGGCAAATTGCAGCGTCAGCGTATGAGGGCCTGGTGAGAGCTTAATTGTACCTTCCTTTTGCGCCTTACCGTAGTGCAAGTGCGTGTCATCGAAAGGAATGGCCTGTCCCTTCTCAACGAAAGTGCCATCGATCACGATGTGGTGGTGGCCCGTGCCTTCTTGTAAACCTTCCGACGCCGGAGCGAGCTCGTAGCCCTTCACACCAAACTTCGCCGTAAACTCCTCTTCGACTTGAGCGCCGTCCTGAGGAGACACCCAGTAAACACCATTTTTACCATCTTTAGCCATCGCAGGCGAGGCAGAGGTCATCACCGCCGCGACACCGAGAGCGAACGCAGCGTTGCGGGTGAACGTCACCACGGCTTCGACATCCCGCGACAAACCTTGAGCGACGCACACGCGAGCAGAGCGACCACGAGCGGCGGAAGACGACGACGTGCGCGCACGGCTTACAACGACGTTAACGCGCGTCTGAGCGATGGATGAAGTCATCATCGTTCGTGAATGTTGCGAGGGTAGCAGTGAAGAGTGGCGACGTTTTATCCAGCTCTTCGAGCGCGGCTGGCGTGATTGTCACTTGTCAAGGAGTATGGAATATCAATCTAAGTCGTGAATTCAAAACAACTATCGTATAAGTATCTAAGCCGTCGGTTTGCGCGCGATGACGACGTACATAGGGTCGCTTTTTCCGGGATTGGGAGAAATGTCCTCCGCCGAAGGTGGCTCAAATCCGCCCGCAAAGTGGTAATACGCGCCAACAATCCAAACGTGATCCAAATCACCAGTGCCAGTCCAGATAGACACCGCTTTCGTAGGGAAGCATCTATTACTAAAGCTCATGATCGCCAATCCACCCGGTTTGAGCACGCGGTTAACTTCACGCATGACTTCAAGCGGTCGAGTCAAATAGTCGACGCTCACTGCGTTCGTCACCACGTCAAACGTATTGTCATCGTAAGGAAAGGTCGGATCTTCGTTCAAGTCACGAACGGCATAGTCGTTCAGAATAGGGTTTCTCTTCAACTCGTCTTCGTTCATGCCGATGCCAGAAATCTTCCCAGCCTTGTAACCCGTCGGGTAGTGAGAAATCCAACTGCTGCACACGTCGAGAAGCGCGACATCGTTGCTCGGCGCCGGAAAAGCTCGAGAGTAGTACTTTGTCAACGCCTCAATCGCTTGATCGTCAATATGCGTGACAAATCTAGGTTGAGAGTAAAAGATAAAGTCTGAGCTTTCGTCGTAACGTGCCATTTCCTTCTCTCCAAAAGGAAACTTGTCTGGGAAGCCAGGTTCTTTAAGCACATCCGCGTACGGGTCAGACTTGGCTGACGCGAACGCCGTACCAGGAGTCATGCTCGCACCCGCGGCGGTGGTAAAACCGATCGAGCGCAGCATGGCCGACGCCCCGGTACCGATGAACGCGCTTCGTCTGGATGTATTCCAGCCATGCTTGACACCTCCTGCTTCACTCGTCGCTCGAGTCTCCATCGCTCCGGCTCGTGTGGCCCGGTGCGCATGCGCGCGCACTGAAGCGCACCTCGGTGCACCACTCGCCGTGGATAACGCAGTCGTCGTCGTCGTCATCGTCATCGCCGCTCGAGTGAGCATGAGTTCTCACTCTCGCGCGCGTGTGTGGTTGTGACAACCGCGTAGAAAGGTGACGTCGTTACTCCTCCCTGAAGAATCGCCACTCTGCCACCGCACTTTGCGTCGTGCCGCGCGCGCTGTGAGCGCTGTGCGCCTAAATATCGCGAGAAACGTGTGATTGTGACGACGTGTACCTCGCGCGACGACGACGAAGATGTCGGGACTTGGCTTGGACTACTCGTCCTCGGAGGAGAATGAACGAGACGCACCCGAAGCTGTCGAAAACACGGGACGCACGGCGGAGGAAGAACGACCGAGCACGACGGCGGCGCCAAAGGTAGAAAGTGCTATCAACTCGCTGCAGTTGCCTTCGGCATCAGCTTTATTCGCTGGTGATGCGAGCACCGTAGCGGCGTACGCAAAGGAGGCCGCCGCGCCGGCGACGCAGAGACCGAGTGGTAAGCGACCAGCGCCGACGCCTATATTGAACCCACGCCAAGGGCGACAATCGCATCCAACATCCGTGGGTAAAGTGAACACGCTTCTACCCCCGCAGCTTCGTGGACGGGCGAATCATGCGACGCAGGACCTGGAAGGACTAGGACTCCGCGAGCCAAAGCCAAAATCGCGTGAGCACGCCACCAAGTAGACACGCCGAGGACGCCGCAGTAGTTCGATTAGTGATGTATAATATACGTAACATAGACATTGATTACAATACACATGTTCGCTCTCGTCACGATGACATCAAACACTTCAGGAGCTCGGCGTGTGTAGCCTTGTTGCTAGCAAGAATGGGCCGTGTCGTTAAATCTATCGAATATAATTAATTGTCAGTAATTAATTGAAAACATCGGTTGCTGGTGACGATGGTTGAATTCGAGTACGCGATTCGCGAACAAAACGCACCGTATTCGTCTCCGATCAAGTTTGTCACCTGCCCTCCAGCTTCTCGAATCTAAGAACATGAAATAATTAATTCAGAACACGATTAAATTGTAGTAAGGTGCTCACCAACAAAACACCACCAGCAGTGTCCCAGCTGTTCAGATCAGCTTCAAAGTACGCCGTGAGCCTTCCGCACGCCACCCAGGCGAGCATAATTGCAGCACTTCCCAGCATTCTAATCGTACGAACGGGTAAATTCGCCAAAGCTGTTTATGGCGAAATAATTAATTGTTAGCAATTATTCGCGAAATAATTAAATGCGTCGCTCTCGGATCGCGCAATGAAATTTACCTGTCATTCCTCGGAGCATGACTTCTGTCGACGCATCTGTAGGCGCGTATCCAGTTACGACCACAGCCTCCAACGCCGTTCGTTCTTCTCCAACCTTCATGGAAACACCATTTAATTGTGCGCCACCACCGAGCGTAGCGGTGAAGCACTCATTCCGAAACGGATCTAATATGACCGCTGCTTGCAGTTCGCTGTCACGAATGATCTTGTTAGTCAACGCATTCGATCGTGGCTACATTCAATGCGCGTACGCAATGCATTGAGCGTCAAACAAGTCGAGGTGAATTATTCATACTTACCCTTTATACGCCACGCCAATGGAAATCGCCGACAAAGGCATTCCGTGCACGAAATTCGTCGTGCCATCGATTGGATCCACAATCCATAGCCAACCAGGTCCTGTTACCGTGTAAATATGTCAGTCTAATTAATGCATGACATCAAATATTCGAATTATTGATGCAAATAATTTAATTAATTTAATTCAGAGTCAGCATGCTTTGACGCGCGCATACCTGTGTTCAAGAGCTCTCGAAGCGCATCTGCACTCGCATCTTTGCCCGCAGCGACGCTTTCTTCACCCTAGTCTTATGGTTAGCCCAATGTTATGAAACGATGGATCTATTCGTGCGCACCAGAAACCCGTGCGTTGGAAAAGCTTCGACGACGTGACGTTCGATGATGCGTTGCACCTCGCCGTCGACCTCGGTGAGCAGATCTCGTGCGTTCGCCTTGGTCTTAATCACCTCAGCGCCCACTTTTTCGGACATAACAGCTCCTCCTTCTCGTGCAGCGCGCACAGCGACCTGTTCGTGGTTTAAGAAGACTCGGTCAGGGACGTCGGACCACGCGCTTGAGCTCTAAAAGCACACCTCCAACACCGCTTCGAGTGAAGTTCCATCAGGCGCATTGGCGCGCGCGACGACGGCGTCTCGAGGACGAGTTCCGATCGTAACGTGTTTGTAGCTACGTTTGACTGCGCGCGCGTGAAGCGTCGCCCCACATCTCGCGCGCATCGTCGTCGAGACCGTGGCGCTCATGTTCTACTATGCCTGGACTCGGGTCGTTATCGTCTGACCACGCACGTCCGTCGGTGATTGGGATGTAGCAATCAATCGCGCTCGACAGTGCTGTTCTTCGTCGTCACGTGCGCGCGTGTGCGAGTGCTCGCCGGTTCCGTGTGGCGTTTCACGCGTGCCTCGACGTGCCGTTCGCTTCGCCTAGGACGTGAACTCCAGAGCAGAGCGTGTCGAGCGTTTAAATCGTTGAAAAGCGAACTGTCACTCGCTGTGTTGACGGCAAATCTCGACGCACGCGTCGTTGGACGCGCACGACCGATCCGCGAACGATTGCAGTGTATTTCTGACGCGCGGTAGACATGTCCAGACTCAAGCTCGTGGCGTTACCACTCAACGACGACGACACGTGCGGGCGTCACGCGATTGGCTTGCGAGGTGAACCATTCGGTGAAGATGACGTGCGACCGTTGAGGGACGAAGAGTTGTTGGATTGCGGGCGTGCGGATCCGAACGACCCTACATTAGTGGCTGTGGTGGAGCATTCAGGAGTGTTGCGTACGATTCGTCTCACGCAAAAAGACAGCAAAGTTCGACGATTTCAGTTTCAAACTACGAGAGATGGCGCGGCGACGCCGACGTCGAGGCCTTGGTGGCAATTTGCATTTGTGCCGGGTCAACCCGGAGCTATACTCGTCGTTCAAGCAGAGTCGCAAAATCTGCTGTTCACTACGTTACCTAAAAATGAGAATGAATCGAGCTTGGTGTACTTGCTAGGAAAGCATAGCGGAGCGGTGACAAGCCTGACAGTCAGCGCCGACGGAAATGTCACCGCCACAGGGACGGAAGATGGGAGCGTGTCAGTGTGGGCTCTCGATGATGGAAGAAAAGTAGCGAGTATGAAAAGCGCGCACGATGGGCTGGTGCGCTGTGTTGCGCTTTCAGGGAGTAAGACGTTGGTGTCGGCGGGACGGGATGGTGTAGTGCGCATTTGGGACATTTTAACGGATGGCCCTCGATTACAAATGATGCACAGGCTCGCATCAGAGCACTTGCAATCTGTCATCACGCTTGCAGTGACACAGAGGCAGCCGGAGTACACGATTGTCTCTGGTTCTTCAGATGGTTGCTTGCATGTGTGGCGAATCAGCGAGGACGACTCATCGGCGCGTCTCGAAAAGGTTCTCGACCACAATAAAGGATTAGCTGTCACTTGTTTGTCCTTTAGCGCAGATGAATCGTTTCTTGCGCTAGGCACTCAAGAAGTCAGTGAAACCATTGGTAAAGGCACGGTACAACTTTTCGAGACGAAAAACTGGTCCACTGTGGCGTCACATTCGCTTTTTTCGCCATGTTTGACGTGTGAGTACCTTCAGTCAAGTCCAGATAGATTGCTCGTTTGCACCCCTCAGACTCCTCCACAGATTTTTGAAGGAGCTCTAAAATTGTCGGCATTGCGTCGCGAACGCCCCCCATTAAAGGTCAAAGGCACGCCATTGCGCCCGAAAGTGGTGTCTGAGGATGTTGTCGCAATGTCGCCACAGGTGATTTTGAAAGACGGACGCGAAGAAGAGTTGTGGCCAGCTGAGGAAGATCGAGAGAACCAAAAATCGTTTGATGATGATTTTGATCCAGAAGCAGAGTTATTAGATCACATGGCGACTCTGGGTGTGACTGATCCCGAGGAAATTAGACGTCTCACCGAAGCGCACATCAACTCCGTGGCCGCCGCCAAAGTGAGTCGCACAATGCCTCTTCACGAAAAAACGTACCCAGAGTTGACAAAAATCCCAGTAGATATTCCGCCCAAAATAGAACGCACGGTTAAGATGCAACTTGACCCGAAATGGGTGCAGATCAAAGACTTAGGCCCAAGATTAGAAGACTTGTGGAATCGCAAAGAACGCGAGGAGCAAGTGGCGGATACGTTTGGGATGCGAGCTGGAACGTTACTGATCGCTCCAGAGACGGGTGTAGAGTTCTAAAATAACGATTTAGCTCCTAGTTATAGAGTAATGTATAATATAAATGTTACATACGTGGGTAGAACATACATACTTTTGATCTATGTGTTGCGCTTTGTTGCTGCGGTGTCTGAGAGAGTCTTCTTCAGCGAAGACATGCTCGTGCGTACCAACGACGTCCGAGAAGCACGCATCGCTTCCATGGCCAATCTTCCTTCTCGAATAGACCGTTCCATCGCTTCTTGCGAAGCTTTCAATGGACTTAGTGGTGGTTTCGTGCGTCGAGCTCCCAAACGCTCGTGAATTGCTTTAGAACGTTCTTCCATTGTCACGCGTGACAAATACTTTTCTCGCTCCAAGGTTTGGGCATCAACATTGACTTCCTCATCCTCCAAACGACACATGTCTTCGTCGTCTTCATCAAGCGCATTTAAACTCGCCCATGACCCTAGACACGCCAAACTATTATCTTTTTCGTTCAGAATACCCGGGCTCGAATGCCTTCGCGGCAAAAGCGTCAGCCAACTGCTGCTGCCTTTTTGTTGATCAACACCCGGAGATGTTGCCATAGTTGTCTGAAGATGCTCCAATTGAGCTTTCGCGGCTTTCGCTTCTTCAACGGCATCGGCCACACGCCGCGCAATCTGCTCCTTGGCTTTTCGCTCCTCTTCAAGTGCAGCAAGCGCTTTAGCGGCGTCACCGTTGACTGTTGAGTTTGCCATTTGCGTTCGAACATCATCCAACTCCAGTCTAGCCGCTTCACACTCTTTTTCCAAGCTCAGTTTCTGAGACTCCAGCAAAGATTGCTGTTCTTTGATCTTCGTAGCCTCCAACTCAACTGCCGCCACCTTTGTAGCCCACGCTTCGTTGTTTCTAGCAAGCGCAGCCTCGAATTCTTGCTTTGAGACACTATCTTTTTCAGCATTCATCTTCGCCTGCATCAGTTTACGGTTCATTTCACCAAGTTTTAATACTTCCAGCCGTGCAGCTTCCAACAGCGCATCGCGCATCGGAGTAGGTGTCGATCGCGGACTTGACTCACGACGTGGTTCGTCCTCGTCTTCGCTCTCAAGCCCAAGCGCGTTTGACCAATCATCCTCTTTGTTTGAAGATTGTTTTCTATGAGCGATCTGTGCCTTTAACTGCTCTATTTCTTGCAATAGCTCCGCATTCTTCGACTTTTCTAGTTCAAGAGCTTCCTGAGAGCCCGCAGATGCCGAACCGCGAGCCGCGTCAGGGGCGTCGATTCGCATTGCACCCGAAAACTGACTCTCCAACGACTGTCGACTCGCTCGTTCTTGCTTGAGGGCGGAATTCAGGCGTGCAATTTCAGCTCCTAATTGTTCTCGGACGCGTCGTAACTCTTGTCCGTAATGCGACGTCGGATCCGATCGACTCATGGCTTGTAATTCGTTTACGCGACCTTGAAGAAACTCGTTATGGCGCATGGTATCTGCTAGCTTTTCCTTTGCCTCTGACGCGTCTTTTTCCGCAACTTGGTATCGCGAAATTGCACTATTCGCTATCTCGCTCGATTCTCTCCACTTGACTGAATTCACTTCAGCCTGAGCCGCTCGTTCGGTGAGGGCGGCGACCTCGCGAGCGTCGGAGCGAATGCGCATTCGTGCTTGTTCAAGTTCGATTGCCAGAGTCTCATTTTCTGAAGCAGATGCCGCCGAAAGCGCCGCGATAGTATCTTGTAATTTTTTGCAGTCTTGAGTTAGCGCTTGAACCTTGTGATCGGCGGCTGTCGTCACTTTCGAGGCGTACGCGAGTTCAGCTGTCGCCTCTTGAAGCAACCGTCCGCGCAGCGAGTCGATTGAGCCATCGTGTAAAGCCCCTCCAGCGAGTACCTCGGATCCTTCAAGTGACCAAACACGCGCCCGTAATGTCGCCGATTCGGATTCTGCTGCTCGCCTCGCGCCTTCCGCGAGTTCTAATCGACTTTGCGTTCTATCTAACACTTGTTCAGCTGTTTGTAAAGCCACTCGTAGTTCGCTCACGCGCCTTTGCAACCCATCGCTTTCTGCACTCGGGGCTATAGGTCGAATCAATCGCGCGTGATTAAGTTCAACAAAACTTTCACTCTCACTCGGCACCTGTTTCGCCATCGAAAGCGTCATCGTCGGCGATCGAGGGGTCTCTCCGTCGCCAAACGCACGATCGCCCATCCGATCGTCCTCGTGCATCGAGCTCGCGATCGAACCCGGGCTCAGCACCGTACACGGACTCGTGTCGATCGCAGAATCGCGTTTATTCGACACAGGCGTCATATTTACCCCCGAGCGGTAACTTTCCGTCATCCTCAGACGCTCGCGTGCGGTAATTCACGCGAGGTTTTCCCCGCCAATCCGCGTTGCTCGCCGCACCACCGCCTCTGGTCGTTGCCTCCGTCGTCGTCGTCGTCGTCGTCGTCGTCGTCGTCGTCGTCGTCGTCTCCCTCGATCGCGTGGCGTCAAATACGCGTGGTGTGAACACAATCTGGACCGATGACACGCACGCACACGCACGCACACACGCACAACGCCCTCGCGTCGTCGTGTGGCCCCGTGGCCGTCAACGCCCGGACACCCAACGCCCCTGGGCGCACCACTGCACCACGCGGACGGGCGCGAAACACCCACGAAAACGACAAACGCGCGCGAAAAACAAAACCACCACGGGCGCTGTGATGTCGCGAGCATTACATTTAATGCCTTACGAGGTACTCCACTACGATAACACGCGATCGAGTAAACGCCGAATGTCCGAACATCCCCCGCCCGCCTCGCCATCCCCACGGCGCGCGTGGAAATTTGAAAAATCCCAAATCCCACCAGCAGCTCGTTGGCCGCTTGGGTGGATCGACGTGCGACGAGGACGACGACGACGACGACGAGGCGAGGCGGCATAATCACGCACGCGCGTGTGTAGGTTTGTGTATACCATCGCGATGTTGAGCTCGATGCACGTCAACGCCGTGCGCGTGCGGGCGTTTGGAAAGACGCCCACGTCGTCGTCGTCGTCGTCGTCGTCGTCGTCGTCGTCGTCGTCGTCGTCTGTCAAGGGTGGAGGACGCGCGATTGCGGTCGTCGCCGCGCGTCGAGGCGATAAGACCACCGCGGGGAAGAACGAGAAGAAAAATACCAAGAAGAATGCAAACGATGGCAAGAAAAGCTCGAAAAACTTGAAGCCTCCGATGGATGGGAAGACGACGTTGAAGATTGGCACGCTTTCGTTGGATGTGCCAGTGACCATTCCACAGAGCGTGATCGACGCGCCACGACCGGCGGTGTACGCTGCGAGCGCGTTAGGGCTGTTGTTGGCGAAGAAGATTTTATTCGGTGGACGTAGACGTAGCAAAGGTTCGCTCGGCGAGTTGGAAGAACGAGGAATGTTGGATGAAAACCGCGACGTCGATGAGGAAAAATTCTACAAAGGCATGATGAAGCAAGTGCGCACGGTTCAAATGCCCGAACTCACGGATGAACAAATTCAAGCCGCGCGCGAGCGTCGTCGACAATCATCCGGTGGCGATGACGATTTCTCCAAATCCATAGCCGCGGCGGAGATCCCAGCCAACCACCCTTGGGCGATGAAGGAGACGCTTTCGCGAGAAGAGCAAGAGGAGCAAGAGCGCCGAGTGCTCGAGGCGAACCGCCCTAGACAAAAGCGCCGCGGACCGCCACCGTCTAATTAAGATTTCTAATTGACTATCGGTGTGTATTGTTATACGACTATTAGTATTCTAACGACTCTTATGTAAAGTCTTAAAGTTCGTCGCGCGGCGTCGCGTCCGGAATCTTATATGGATCTTCATCCTCGGCATCCGCAGCGACGTCATCGATGCCTACGTCAGACAGTGTTGCTTCTAAACCAAAATCAGCGATATTTGCGTCATCTGGCACGCTGTCCACGACTGAATCGACCGCTTTCGTGGACGCCGCACTCCGATACATGGGATGAAAGCGCGCGAGCATCGGCGTGCGCTTCCACAGAATGTGTATCACGACGAGCATGAAGATCGTGAACCCAGTCCACAAAATGATGCGATCCATGAACGTTTGTCGCTCGATAGTACCGATCAGTTTTCTTCCAGAACCGAGCTTTGTGGTTTGATTTGAGTACTCTGTGCCCGTTTTCTCCATCGTCGCCGTAGACTCAGTCATCGCCGCTAAAGTTCTCTCTCCCTTTTCTAATTCCGTCGCCATGAGCTGACGAGCTCGCCTCAACCCTTCTGTTGCCTCATTCGACATTGCTACCGCACCTTGGCCTTTGATATCATCCAACTTGGTCGTTCCGCCCGGGTTCATCAACAGCTCCTCACGTTCGAGGTCCTCTTTCTTCCTCTCCTTCGCCGCCGCTTCCACGGCTGCGTGCCGTATGATTGATCTCGTCGACTCTAATCCAAGTTCTCGTTCTCGTACCATGTGCATTATCTCTTCTCGCTCGCTATCTATGGCTTCTTCGGCTATTTCTTTCAGCTCATCAATCAGCTTTCGCAACGCGTGCACATCCTCTCGCGCCCGTCGCACGCCATCCTCTCGCGTGCCATCATCCGAATCCGCACACGACACATTCACGCGTGTTAATATCTCTCGTTCTAGCGTGCGTATTTTATCATACACCCCTTGTGCTTCGTCCTTGAGCGTTCCCATGGGTGCCACTGCGTGTGGCGCGCGCGCGCAATTTGGGCCACGCCCAACGACTTGTCGACCGGGTGATTGGGGTATAGGATGTTGTTACCGAAACCCATGGTCGGGGCTGTTTATCATAATATACTCGTTTTCGTCTAATATACAGGTTACACAAAATACATTTCTCAGTCGTGTTTGGGGATGGAACAATTCGCCTCGAAATCGTCCACGCGCGGCACTCTTCCTCACGCGTGGTGAGCGAGCGTTGTGTACCCAACCGACGCGAGTAGACGCATACGCACACGATGTCGTCAGGGTTTCGCGTGCTCCACCTCGTGCGGCCGTTCTTGAGCTTCCTTCCGGAAGTCAAAGCGGCCGATCGCAAGATTTCCTTTCGTGAAAAGACGCTCTACACGTGCATCGCGTTGTTTGTGTTCTTGGTATGCTCGCAATTGCCGTTGTACGGGATTAACACCGCGAGTGGGGCCGATCCATTCTACTGGGCTCGCGTGATCATGGCGAGTAACCGAGGGACGTGTATGGAACTTGGGATTTCGCCAATCGTGACGTCTGGATTGGTGATGCAGCTCTTGGCGGGGTCCAAGATCATTGAGGTGGATGAGAGCGTCAAGGAAGACAGAGCGTTGTTGAACGGTGCTCAAAAGCTTCTCGCGGTGTTGATCACCATTGGTGAAGCCGTCGCGTACGTTGTGAGCGGTATTTATGGTGATGTTCGCGACTTGGGTGTGGGCAACGCCATGCTCATCATTATTCAGCTCTTCTTTGCGGGAATAATCGTGATTTGCTTGGATGAATTGTTGCAAAAGGGTTACGGCTTAGGGTCGGGTATTTCGCTTTTCATCGCCACCAACCAATGCGAAAGCATCATCTGGAAGGCTTTCTCGCCGACGACGGTGAACACCGGTCGCGGGACTGAGTTCGAAGGCGCGATCATCGCGTTTTTCCACCTCATGCTGACGCGCACGGACAAGATCCGCGCGTTGAAGGAAGCTTTCTACCGCACCAACTTGCCGAACATCACGAACTTGATGTCGACGATTCTCATCTTCTTGATTGTCATCTATTTCCAGGGTTTCCGCGTTGACTTGCCGGTGCAATCCAAGCAAAACCGTGGCTACGTGCAAAACTACCCAATCAAGTTGTTCTACACGTCCAACATGCCGATCATTTTGCAGTCTGCTTTGGTGTCCAACTTGTACTTCATCTCCCAGCTCTTGTACAAGAGATATGGTGGTAACTTTTTCATCCAACTCTTCGGTCGCTGGCAAGAAAGTGAGAGCAACGGCCAACTTATCCCCACCGGCGGTTTGGTGTATTACATTTCGCCGCCGACGTCTTTGGCTGACATCGCGGCTAACCCGCTTCACGCCATCTTCTATGTCACCTTCATGCTCTCTGCTTGCGCGTTGTTCTCCAAGACTTGGATTGAAGTTTCCGGTTCTTCCGCCAGAGACGTGGCCAAGCAGCTCAAGCAGCAGCAAATGATCATCAAGGGTCACCGCGATGTCAAGATTGAGAAGGAGCTCAACAGGTACATTCCAATCGCCGCGGCGTTCGGCGGTATGTGCATCGGTGCGTTGACCATCGTGGCCGACTTCTTCGGTGCTATTGGCTCTGGTACTGGTATTTTGCTCGCGGTGACGATCATTTACCAGTACTTTGAAACGTTTGAAAAGGAAAGAATGATGGAGGCGGGTATGATGTTCAACTAAACGTCGCGCCCAGTCGCTTCCTTCCCGAACGTTTCTCTAGCGACGTTTATTAGAATCAACACAAACTAGATGACCTTACGTAGTGATTTGTAATAAATCTTCATCTGGAGTGAAAATACGCGTTCATATTCCTTTGAAGTCGTGACGCGACGGCAATCGAGAATGACCGCCTGCGCCGCGCACACGTAGCGCGCGAGACGATGTAAAAGTTTTTAACGAACAGCTTTTTCGATTATAACAATGAACTCGATGCTAAAATTTTGCGAGAGAACCTCGTAAATCTGAAAGCGTCTACAATCGCACACAACCTGTGCCCGACACAAACTAACATGAAGAGCGGCGCGCTCGCCTCTATCGCTCCGTACCCAACGCCCAAAGGCTCGCTTACATAACCTTGTTCTTGGCACCACCACGGAGCTTCTTGACACGGTTCTTCTTCTCCTTGATGTTCTTACGAGACTTTTGGACCGCAGTCTGCAAGCCCGCGCGAATGAGGCGGTGCTTGGGTTCGAACTTCTTCATCGCCTCCAAGTCGTTGTAGATCAAACCAAACCCGGTGGACTTGCCACCACCAAACGCCGTGCGGAACCCGAAGATGGACACGCACTTCTCATCGCTGACGTTGTACATCTTAGCTAACTTCTCTTGGAGCTCAGCCTGTGGGTTTAAAACGAATTTCTCGGTCAGTACGTCGTCCAAAACAATCCAAATCGATAGTAGCCTAGGGTCATAAAACCCCAACGCGGCGCGTGATGTCGAGGCTACATGCGTACCTTGGCGACGTTAGCGCGGCCGGGGTGGAGCACATCAAGGATCTATTGCGCGTAAAAACATCTCGTCAGTTATTCATTCACTCGTCGTCGTCATCCATCGCGTCGCGTCGTCGTCTTTTCCACGTCAAGTGCACGCGATCGTGCGCGCCCATCGTCGTGCGCGCCCACGCGCCCATTCGCGCATCCGCTCGCATCGTGCCACGTACAAATTGACGGCGCTGCAACAACGGGTTGGTCATAAACTTGCGCGTACGGATGGTACAGGACGTGTTGGTCATCTTGAACTCCTTTGCGTCTCGAAAAGGCGGATCGCGCGCGTCGTCCGCCGGGTTTCCACCCGAGCGCCGTTCGCCCATCGGGCGCGCCAGACCCTAAAAATTTTTCAGGCGCACTCAAAAACACCCGCATGTGTGGAATATCACTCGCCCCGGTCCGATTCCCGCGGTGCGCGCGAGAAACCTGGCGTCGTCGCGGTCGTCGTCGTCGTCGTCGTCACACGGCGACGCACGGCACACGCGCACGCACACGCACGATGTCTAAAGCCGCGTTCGCCAGCCTCAAAGCCGTGCAAGAGCTTCGGTTTCACTTGTGTCAAACGAGCAAAGGGAGCGAAGGGGTGCGAAATTTCCTTCTCGCGAGCTATAAAAACTTGAAGGCTGCGTCGCCTTCGACGCCGATATTGATTCGTGAAGCCGCGGGGGTCGAAGGTAAGCTCTACGCCAGGTATGATTACGGCGTGGAGAAGAATGTATCGCTTGAAGGGCTCGATGCGAAGGCGGTGGAGAAGTGTTTGACGGACTTGGTGTCGTCGGCGCCGTGAGCGCGCGAGCGCGATCGAGCGTCGAACAGAGGGAAAGGCGCGATGGAGAGAGAACTCACGACGGCATGTGGCGCGTGAAAACGTAGAAAACTAGTAGTCTAAACGTGTAATTTTTATGGAAACATCACCAACAGTGGTGAGCTAAATCTAACTAATACACATCGCGAGCGCCTCCGCTCACTGGTCGAGCAACACAGCGGTGGACGCCACCTTGAACGCGGCGTTGATCTTTTCTAATTCTAATTTTGCCTCCGCGGTGACTTGCTCCAACTCTTTGCTCACCTCGTCGTGCTCGGCATGGAGATCAGCGATTCGTTTACGCGCGGCTTTTTCATCCGTTTCAATCTTTGGAAGAGCGCGCGCGAGTTCAGTAATCACTCGTTGCGTCTCTGCGATCGATGCCGCCATTTCTCCTATGGTCTCGCGCGTAACTCCGTTCGGGGGCAACTCGTCACTGAGCTCTCCATTCGCACTAACAGCAGCCTGGGTGTGGATGAAGGAAACGTTCGAGCGTCAGGCGGCGCAAGTCAAAAGTAGCGAGCGAGGTTGCGAGGCAATTCACGCGCGCCGCGTACAACGTTTAACGCGCGACGTACCGGCAACGCATCGCGCTGTAAAGTCCCCGCATAGTTGCATAACAATTGGCACAAGCTATTTATCTGGTCTTGCAATTGGGTGACGGTATCGGCCATAGTTGTGGTCGGACGGAGGCGAGGCACGCGAAGCGTGAGGCTCACAGTGAAGTCAGCGCTATCGTTTGCGTTCATATTACAGCACAGCAAAACGTCTAAATTCTAGAGCACGTCTACGTGCGATGCGTCATACATCGCCAGATCGATGGTCCTTCTAAATCCGCATCGGCAGAAATGGGACCCATGGCCCTCATGTTCTCTCGAGCCTCTCTATAATAGCGTCGAAACCACATGCACTTCACGAATCCTTTCAAACCGGCCAAGTGCACGAGCAAGTCTCCCTTGACGAAGAACGAAGGCTGCGAGTTGAACACGCAAGCATTCACGACTTTCGTTCTCGCTCGAACGGAATTTGCCTTGGGATATTGCTCCCCTTGCACCACTCGTCGCCAAATCGCAGATTGATACAAGTAATGAAACGCGCGTTGTTCGTATTTGAACAACATGTTCCACGACTTGGGCGCGATGAATTGCTCTTGAGACCACATTTCATCGATAAACCACAGCGCCCATGGGGTGTTTCTAATCATCCAAACCCCACAATTTACCCCGTTGGTATCCGCGGCGAGCATTTGATCATATTCGTAATCCACAATATCTTCCAACTTTCGTTCCGGGCTCATGATGATCGTGTCGATGTCCACGTAGAGCAAAAAGTCATAGTCTGGTAGGTACTTTCGCATCGCCAACAACTTACTCCAGCTCGTCGGTCGACTCTTATCGACAATATCTTCATCTACTATCAAATCATATCCATGTATATCCGCATACGCTTGCTTATTCGCCGTCGAAGCCGCGCAAATAGATTCCACGCCGTCGTCGCACAACGAAATCAACCCAACCTTGAACTTCTTCGGTCGCAACCCAGGTAGATTTGTCGTGTCCGCCGCTAACAACGACGGCAGTGGTCTATTATCCACCAACGTTCTCGGTGCTAAAGACGTCGGTTGGCACGGATACGGCCGCTCTACCGGGTTAAACCACGCCCGCATGTACACCTTGTTGAATCCCTGGATGACTTTGTGCGCGAATGGCCCAAACGCCCAAAACAACACCGCAAACGCGAGCAGCGACAGCCTCGACCGAGACCTCTTGTCCGACGTCGGGCGACGTCCTCGAGCATTGAACAGTGCGCCGTGATGACCACCACCGACACCGACACCGCCTCGCGGGGATGACCTCGGGGACGACCGTCGAGGCGGTGGATTGGTGCCCCAATGCGATATCGCCGCCGCCGCCGCCGCCGCACCGCCACCACTCACGCCCGAAGACGAATCACCCCCACCGTGATGGGCGTGTCTCGGCGTCAGTTGCGACATGACGCGCGGCGTCACCGAATGACGACGCGACGTCGGTGTGCGTGCGTGGAAAACGCCTCACTCGTGGACGCGATTACTCCCACCTCTCTCTCAGTCGTGACACGAGCGATATGAGCTTCTACGCCAGTGATTCGGACGACGACGATAACGGTGGCGTCGACCCATTCGCGTCGGCGTCGGTGTCGGTGACGGCGTCGGCGTCGGCGTCCTCGGCGCTGGGCGTGCTCGGCGGGGCACCGCTCGAGACGTCGATTGGGGGGCTGGGGGCGTCGATGACGACGATGATGCGCGCGCAGAGACGAGAGAAGAGCGATCATTCGACGCAGACGATGACGACGAACCCGTTCGAGCTCGGAGCGAAGGAGATACACGCCAGGGAGCAAGCGCTTGGAGTTGGTTTTGAAGAAGAAGATCGACGAGGAGACGAAGAGCTGACGACGTCGATGCGGGACGTGCCGCTCGATGCTGGTGAGAGCGAGGCGATGACGCCAGTGAAAATGATGACACCGACACCGTCTTCACCGGCGGTGATGGGCGCTCAAGAACCGCCGATGGCGAGTTCTCCGACGATGCCGACGATGCGTCAGAGCTCGAGCCCGAGCGCGCTCGCGAATGGTAGTTATCACGCCGATGGTGCGATGAGTTATGGGGATTTACTCGCGCCACCACCATCTTATGCAGATAGTGTGATGTACACACAGCCGGAAATCCAACCAGTGAGGGAGGCGAATGCGCGACACGGTGAAGGCGTAAGCGTGTTTCTGGGCGGTCAAGGCGACGACGAGGATGAAAATGGAACAATTCAAATCTGGGTGAGCGACCCGAAGATTGAAGCCGAAATCGGTGGATCATTGGTAGGTAAGCGCGTGACACATTATAAAATTACCACACGGACGACGATACCGTCTTACATTCATAAAGATGTCGTCGTCTGGAGACGGTTTCGCGACTTTGTTGGACTCGCCGATAGACTCGCCGTGGTGCACCGAGGGTATTTTATCCCGCCTAGACCGGAAAAAACTGTGGTGAATTCTACGGAGGACAACTTTATTCAAGAGCGTGCGTTACAATTACAGCAATACTTGAACAAAGTTGCTGCACATCCGACGTTACGTCAAGGTAATCCTCTGAGAATATTCCTCACGCATCAGGATTTAGGCGCGAGCGTGGAGTGGTTCAACATGACAACTCGTATCATCGCGCCCGTTCCAAGCTCTCCGGAAACTCCACAGCGCCCACCACTCGCAATTGCTTCTCCTGGGCAGTCCCGCGACATTGGTAGATTCTTCAAGGAGCTTCGACAAACCGTAGTTCAATCGACGGCGGTCACCGCCGTTGGTGGAGTACTCGGATTGGAAACACCAAAACCGAAAGTTATGGAGGAAGATGCGGCATTTCTCATAGAAAAGGACAAGGTTCTACGTTACGAACAAGAATTATCCGCAATGTCTCAAAAAGCGACAAAAATGTTGACCTTGCAACAAAAGTTTGGCGAAGCCGTCGGGGAGTTTGGCATGGAATGCTTGAAATTTGCACGACTTCAGGAAGAAGAAGGTACGCGTCTTGGAAAATACAGCGAAAATGGAATGTCCTGCATGACTGGCGCGAACGAAATGCGCAAGGCTGGAAATACATCTGTCAAAGCGAGTCGATTGGCGCGAACCGCAACATCGCAAACCGCACAAGCACTGGAGCCTTTGCATGATTATTTGAAGTTGTTGCCTGCCGTACGTAAATCTGTGGCGGACAGGAACGAAGCGTTGTTGACGTTGCAAACTATGCTGGCCGAAGGCGACCGTCTTGATGCTCGTATAGCGAAATTGACTCCGGATTTGACAAAGATGCGAAAGGTTGAAGAACTCAAGTTTGAGCTTGAGCGCACTCGAGCGCTGGGTGATCAAGCGAGAACTGATTACAACGAAATTCAAGAGCGCCATCGAGACGAATTTTCGCGTTTGGAGAAGGAGCGAGTTGTTCAATTTCATGAAATGATGCTCAGTCACGCACGCGTGCAAGTGGCTAACGCCGAAAGATCCTTGTCCTTGTGGCGAGGACTCGCAGAGGAATTTGGAGCGAGCCCAGCGGAATGGACGTCACCCAAGGCCGAGCCAGTGGATGACGGAGAGCTCTCGTAAGTACTTCTTTGTAAAGCATGTGCTATTGTATCATCTATTATTGCGCTAATTTACTAATTGACTTTGATTCGTGGAGGACTTCTAGGCGTCGGTGGCACGTTGCCTGGCGCCGGTGTCTTCGCGCCCCAGCGCTCAGCACTAGGGCTCACTTTGGGCGTTCTACCTAATGTTCGCGTACCCCAAGTGTGTATTGCGATCCCAAATGCTAGTTTGAAACATACCAACAAAAACATGAAGCTTGTGAAGAAAAAGAAGGAGCTACAATACACAATGATGCGATCAAAGATGCCTCGCGTGACCACATTTGACGACTCGGCACTACGACGTAATGTTTGGTATAAGCCCGGTAAGAACCGAACGATGACTGCCGCAGGAGCGAGCGGAACAAAACCTACAACTTGATGTATTTTGTAAGACTGCGTCAAGTGCACATGGTCTCGGCACATCTGACGGTAAAATCTTCGATACACACCAGGACGCAAGCCGTTGAACTTTGCCATGAACGAATGCTTGACAATGTCCACAAAGATCTCAGACCCGATGACGAGCATGATATCCGTCACAAACTTCCGAGTCATCGCAGCTTGAATAGTTCCAGCCGCCATGATTCGCTGAGCAGTGACGAATAGTAAGCACACGCTCAAATGAACGCGCTCAATGACGTCGAGTCGACTGACGCCGAACAACTTTTCTGGGTCTTGCTTTTTGAAGACGTGGCCTTTCATCTCAGAAAAGTTATTCGAGATCAACACGAGCAGCATGGCATTCGTGTGACTGTTTATAGCCACCGATAGCGTCACTGCATGTGTGAGTAGAACAAACGTGTGCGCCACCGTCGCGCCCGTGGACAATCCAGTGTCGACCACGAGACGAAGGGCTGATTTGATTTGGTCAATTTTCGCTCCATTCGTCGCCGCATTCACGCAATTATGCACGCTATTTTGTAACGCATCCATGACATTGCTGTTGAACGAACATAGCAGCTTGTCAAACGTCTCCAGTACGTGGCACATCATGTACAACTTCATCACTTCTTGCCCGCGAATGTAGTGATAGATGACGCTCACGTCGAGCATGTGCGTATATGTCACGGCAACTGTGAGCATGAACAGCCACAAAACATCATTGAGATGCTCACGCGCGTATGGATGAATTCCCCACGCGTGCCTTTTCGCCGTCTTCGAGTTTCTGCTCGCTGCACTCACCACGAGGCGAACCGTTTGCGACGCCACGCGCACCGGAAGCGACGTAAACAATCCCAAAATCGCATCCGCGCACAACAACCCACCGTACAAGCAAAACTTCTCGAGCTCAACGGGAATGTACCACAACAAATCAAACACACGCTCACGCGCGTGTGACATATCTGGATCATCCTCACGTTGCCCTACGCGAAATCCAAGCTCCAACGCGCAATAGTTCCACACCGAAGTCAGCCCATTGGGCGGCGCCTTTGGATTGGTCACCACCGTCGCATCCGCCACGTCCTCCACCGTCCATCGTCGCAAATTCTCCATAGCCTTACTATCACTATCCATCATCGTCGGCGTCTCATCGCTCATCGTCGTCGTCGTCGTCGGGGTCCGAACGTCATCACCACCATCGTCACCGCCGTTTCGGTCCCGGTCGGTGAACATCACCCCTCCCACGCGTCGTCGCACGCCCTCCGTCGCCAACGACCCCACGGGCGTGTGCGGGGCGTGTGCGCCATGACGTTCACGTTCACCACCACGTTCACCGCCGCCCTTCACGACGTCGACGCCGTCGTCGCACGCGTCCATCGACCTTTGCGCGTGTGACGAGCGCTGGATTGTGTGGCGCGCGTACTCTGCGCGCGATTGCGCCATGGCGCACCATCGATCGCCCTTGGACTGGGGTGGAGGCCGCGCGCGGGGTCGTGTGTACGTATTGAACCACGCGCACGTCCAATGTATTGCGGTATGTGATTGAGGCGACATAATCGGGGGATATAAAAGTAACGTCGGACATATGGATCATAGTGAGTACGTATGTTTACTAATAATTGTTCATATAACGACGACGACCACGGACCCATCGCCCCGGCGCTGCGGCGCTGCGGCGCGGCGGCACGCCGCCAGAAGGACGCGCGTCGTCGTGGCGCTGCGCTGCGCCCGGGACGCGAAGGGCGAGCGCGTTTTAGGACGCGAGGAACGCTCGAGGGTTTTTTTTGTGTCCACGTCAGCGTTGGGTGGTGTGGCGTCGGGTTCGTTCGACACGCGCACGCGACACACACGCGCACGCGCGCGCATCGTCGTCGTCGTCGCGGCGGCGACGCATCATCCGCGCGCGCGGTGCCGCGGGCGCGGGGGATATGTTTAAATCAGGCGCAGGCGATGCCGCAGGCGCGGGCCCGAGCGAGGTTGATCTCGGGAGTTCGCCGAGTTGGAGGTACGTCGATGGAGCGTCGACGACGACGCGCGACGCCGTGACATCGTCATCGACGATGATTGGATGACGACGGTCGACCGCGAGAGGAAACCCCGAGGCGAATCGAGGTGGATGACGGCGGGCGACGCGCGTGTGCGCGCGATGATGCGTGCGCGAACGCGCGCGTGAGGATTAAGGAAATTTCCTTGTACATTCTTACGCGTCGTTCGCGCGCGCGTCGTCGCGTGAACGCCGCGTGGCGGTCCGTGAAGGACACCGCCGACACTCGCGCATCCATCGAAGCAATCATCCAACCCGCGCACGAGTGTGGACGACGAGGAGGACTGACGTATACATGTATTCGCGACGCACAGGGAATATGAAACTACTTTTTCTCGTTTGTTACACGACGAGGTTGTCAACCGCGGTGGTCAAGGCTCGAGCGGGGGCGACGACCTCGTGCGCAGCGCATCCGCCGTCGACTTGGTGCGTGCCAAGACCCTGATGTTGGGACTTGAAAATTTGAGCGCGCGCGCTCGGGTGATTCGCGACGACGCGGACTCGTCGATATCGATTGCGTGGGATTGATGGATGCGTATGTATATACATGTGTACTCATCACGCGTGTGATTCGTATGCGCGTGTGCGTGCGAGTGATGATGAATGCGTCGACTGACCAATGTAAACCTTTTCGTCTCGGTCGCAGTCGTACGGCAAGGCTAACGAAGACAGCGCGTACGATGAAAACGGACGCTTTGGCGCCCAAGGTGGGTTCAAGGGTGGGTTGTTTTCTCAGGATGATGCGTCCATACCGCAACATGGACGGTCGAATTCGGGCACGGCGGTGTCGAATGGTGCTTTTGCGCAGAGCAGTGCGTTTGGGTTACCGTCGGATTTGACTGGGGCGGGAACCGACATGAGCGGCGGGCTCGATTCCGCCGACGTCGTGAGCGCTTTTTCGTCTTTTGGGTTGGGTACCGACGTGCCGCTTCGACCGTCGACTGCACCTCTTCCACCACATAGTGGTAGTCGTGGGGGTGCAGGCTCGTATGTAGGGAATGGTTCGCGTTTTAGCAGCAGCACCAACGGTGTGAATGGTGCGCCCGGCATGTACGGGGGCGTCGGCGGCGTCGGTGTGGATAAGCAAAATCCACAAGCCGCCGCGTTGCTTCAACTTCAGCTGCAACAATTACAACAACTGCAGCAGTTTCAAGGTGCTCCAACGGCTGGCATGCCGGGTATGGGTGCGTTTGATTCTAGTGGTGTGGGATTAGGTGGTATGGGGGTGCCAGCCCCGACGCCCGAGATGGCGCAGCTTCTCGCGGCGAACCTCAACGCCGGCGGCATGGGTGTCAACGGCGCTGGGTACGGGGCGAACGGTCAGCCGCAATCTATGGCTGAAGTCTACCAGGCGGCGTACGCTGCTGCATTCTATGCTCAGCAACAACAGTTGCAGAGCTTGATGCGCATGCAACAAGTTCCTGGCTTGCTTCATCCGAATGCGTTGGCCCAGCAACAGCTTCAGCAGTTTGCTGGCCTCGACGGGGGAATGAGTGGTATGGGTGGCGGTGACGGTGGCTATGGTTCTCGCATGAATGGTCGTGATGATCGTTCGCGCGTTGGTCGAACCATGGGCCGTAACCGCTCTGGCGATCGTGGCGATCGCGGTGGTGGCATTGGAGGGTCGCAGTCTCTTTCGGGTTCTGTCGCGCGTTCTGATTCTCCTCCTTCTGAGGCTGAAATCGCGGAGATGGATAGCCGATTTGGTTCCGTTGAAAATTGTGTTGGTCAAATATCAGTGCTCGCGCGCGATCAACATGGTTGCCGATTCTTGCAGCGCAAGTTTGACGAAGAAGGCGCGGCGGCCGTGGATTTGTGCTTCAATGAAATCATCGCCGAAGCCGTCGAGTTGATGATGGATCCTTTCGGTAACTATCTTGTTCAGAAGTTGATTGAGTGTTGCAGTGATGAACAACGCTCCGGTGTTTTGCGTGCGGTTTCTGTTGTCAAGGATGATAACCCCGACGGATTGCCTGAGCTCGTGACCATCGCTTTGAACACACACGGCACGCGCGCCGTTCAAAAGCTGATTGAAATGCTCAACTCTCCTGAGGAAATCTCTCTTGCGACGAACGCTTTGCGGCCAGGAGTTGTCACTCTCATCAAAGATTTGAATGGCAACCACGTCATTCAGCGTTGTCTTCAGCGATTATCGTCTGAGGATAACCACTTTATCTACGATGCCGCAAAGGTGCACTGCGTTGAAATTGCGACACACCGTCACGGTTGTTGCGTTCTTCAGCGTTGCATCGACCACGCCGTCGACGAACAGCGTCGTCCGTTGGTGCATGAGATTGCTTCTCAAGCTCTTGTGCTCTCGCAGGATCCCTTCGGTAACTACGTCGTCCAGTACATCTTGGACCTCGGCTTATCGTGGGCGAATGCTGAAGTCATGACGCAACTCATCGGCAACTATGCGGAGCTCTCTATGCAAAAGTTCAGTTCCAACGTCGTCGAGAAGTGCCTCAAGTTGGCTGACGCATCTCTTGAGAAGAACAGAAACATTGTGGTGAGAGAAATCATGCAATCACCGCTTTTGGATCGTCTTCTCATGGATCCTTACGGCAACTATGTCGTGCAATCGACGCTTACGGTTACCAAGGGTGTCTTGCACACCGAATTGGTCGAGCGCATTCGACCGCATTTGCCATTGATCAAAAATAGTCCGTTTGGTAAACGGATTTTGCGATTGCTCTTGGAAAACAAGAAGTAGACACGGATTCTTTGATCCCTACTTTTCCAAGTGCAATCGCGTGTGGGTGAAGAGGGGTGATGGTTTTTTTGACAAGGCTGTCAAAGAAAACGTGTAAATCAATGATATGAAAAATGTCGTCCGTACTCGCACTCTGGGTAGAGTTCGTGTACGTCTTTAAACGCAGACATCACAGAGTGACATACTCACTCTGCGATGGCTCGCTTATACCAGCAGTTGTGCATCAGAAATATATCAGAAAACAAATACAAATCCACTTCGCGCGCGAGCGCGACGTAGGGGCTTGCAACCGGGCAAGCGCCTCATATACGACTACGAAGTTTTGTAATAATATACCATTCATTGCTTCAACACTTTATTTTCACACGCACGCGTATTTCATGCACATCTATCTCGCTGTCGTCGCATTTGCCTCGCCGCGTTCGCCTCAGCCAGTCGCGACCAGGGTTGTAGTCATTGGGCACGCGACCACGCACGAGATTGGCCCTCACTGTGCGTCGCATCGCACGCGCGTTCGCATGGGTTGCGTGTGCGGCAAACCCGCGGCGTACGACGATCACGCCACGCCCGAAGAACGTCGCGCGCGCGCGCTCCAAGCCGCTGAGAATCGTAGTCAAGCGAGCGACAGGCGCGGCATAAAGGTGCGTCGTAACGGTGCGCTGTGGTGCACCACTGCTGCGTTGTTGTTGTGGTGACGACTGAGGACTAACGACTGGCGACTGACGCACGTATCAGAATGAATCCATGGTGAAGAAAGTGAGGGCGTCGCAGAGCGTCAAGGTGGCGTCAGGAACGACGACGTTTGAGGATCGTAAAAGCGCGCAAATGGCGCGGGACTGGGCGTCGTAATCGTAGTAGCTGGTAGAAAAATATTTATAGAACACACAAAGGACAGGACTATTGGGGCCAGAACTAGATATCTCGTTTTCTTTATTTTCGTCCTCGTCGCGTCGTCGTCACCTCACGGCGCGGACTTTGGTAAACCTTCAAACATCGTCGCGAGTTCGCCGCTCTGGTGCATTTGCATTAAAATGTCGCTCCCGCCCAAAAACTCCCCTTTGACAAAAATTTGTGGAATTGTCGGCCAGCTCGAGAACGTCTTGATGCCATTTCTCAATTCTTCGCTCGCCAATACGTTACGACTCGCGTACGTCACCCCGTGATGATCTAAAATACGACACGCCATGTTGGAGAAGCCGCACTGCGGCGCCGCGGGCGAGCCCTTCATGTAAATGATGACCCCGTTACTTTCCACGTCTTGAGCGATGATGCGTGCAACGTCGTCAGAGGATTCCACGTTTGATTTTGGTTTGAAATCATCGTGCGTGTCTGATGCGAACGAGCGGCGCGCGCGCTGAGCGAGCAAGGAGGAGGTTGCGCGCATCGATGACGTTGCCGCTGCGGCGGTGACGAGCGATGACGCGCGAAGACCGACGACGCGCGACGCAGGGTTCGTCGGGGCGGTGGCGGCGGCGATAGTGTTCATCACTATGCGGGATGCGCATCGACGCGTCATCGTCGAGCACGCCATGGTCGCTTGGCGTGGCTGGGAGTGAGGAGGCGCGACGTGGGGCGCTCGAGGCGGGACGCGCGTCGTGAGCAAATGTTTCTATTCGTCAAGTATATACAAAGCCTACAGGCGTGTGCTACTGTGATGGGATGAGGAAATCAAACTATTCGAATATTCTATAACCGATGAATCGGAGCCACGATTGCTGAACTCTAGGGTCGAACTTGTCTTTTAATGTCCAGCGTTCGCCGTCTTCCGTGGAAAACATCGTGGGCGACCAAGGAGGGAGCTCGCCAGTTTTCATAGCCTTGTGTAAGCGACGCTGACCGCGTTCAGCCTTCTTCTTAGCCTTACCTGCGGTTTTCATGTCTCTGACGATTAAAGCCTGGAAGAATTCACCCCATAAACAATGGCTGTCGGTGAAACCGTTAAGCGGTTGCGTCACCGCCCTCGGCGGCGTCGATGAATTTGGCTCCGCTGGTCGCCAAAACGGTTGTAACAACTCACCCGCTTCCGATATTTCATCAACGCCGTCGGAATATTTACCTCTAAAATGCATACAGGGTCCCTTTTCGGACACAACTGAACCGTCGAAACGATGGGCTCGGCTGGGTAAGCCCGCCGTGCCTCTCGGACGAAAGTGTAATTCAGCGTGCAACGGAGGGCCCTCGCTGACTCTACGAAGCGTCACGGTACCGACTGTTTCGGAGTACCGCCCCGCGAGTCCAAAGAATCGAATAAATAATGATGGAAAGTCCATGACGTATTTTTCTTTCGTATGCAGATTCTCAAATCGCATCTCTCCATCGATTAATACTTGCACCGCCGTGCCGCGGAACACTGGTTTGGCTTTGACATCCGCGGACAGATGTAAACCAATCTCTTCGTTTCTCAGATCCCAAGTCGTGATGGGCGGGTGATGACATACTTGTTCAGCTAAGTATGCGGTCTTACCGCATTTAATACGGTGAGTCTCTCCTAAGATTGGATTGAGTGGCTTCTTCATTGCTCCAAACGTGTACGGCGAGTGCACACCAGCACCCGACCCGTTTTCGGTGCGAATAGCGCTCATGTCCAGGTAAAGTTTGATCAAACGAGCTATGCGGCGCGCGGGATCCGGGTGTTGCAAATCACTCCAGTCATTTTTCAATCCCTCGATCACGTACACAACATCTTCCGCAACTTGAATCGTGCTAAACGGTACAAAGAATGTCGGTGGAAGTTCAATATCCGTCAAGTCCTGCCCAACCTTCAACCCCTTCGTCGCAGCTGCAAACTCATCTGGGTTGCTCCCTGCGCGCATGCGCTCATGCAACTCTCGTTTCTCCGGCGTCATCAACCCAAGTCGTTCTAATTCCGCCGCCTCTTCCTCTGCTTGCTTGACTGCAGCATCGTGTTCTCGACGCAGCAAGTACCGAACCTTACTCTTCATCTCTTTTATCGCCCTTTGAACGTGTCCTTGGTGCTCTTCCTGCTCCCACACCTTACCCAACACGAACGGAAATTCTGTGCCTTGCTCAATCCCAATATTATCTGCCGTGATGTCGTAGCTACTGTCTGCTGGGTCTTCCACGGCTTCGTTGTCGCTAAAGTGGAGTTCCTCACGCGCATCAAACCACAAGTCATCCTCCTCATCAGGATGAAATTTAGACGCCACAGAGATTTGTCGCGCCGGTTTAAAGCAGCACCAACACGACATGATGTTCCGGATATTCGTCTAGGGCGTGCGTGACAACAAACCTCTCGCGTTCCGCGATCGATCACCTTTCTAGCGAGCGCTTTTGAATAGGTTTCGCCGCGGAACGTGACGAAGATGTGTGTGAAGTACAAACGTATGAATACTAGGCGTATATGAGTCGTACTCCACGCGTAGAGGTAGCGTGCGATGTCGACGCCGAGGCGACGAATGACGTTTGAGTGCGTTTAAGCCTGTTTATCCTCGCCCAGCATGGCTTTTCGAGCGGCGAGTTTTGCTTCCGCTTCAATCCGAGACTCATAAGCACGAAGTGACGCTTTAAATGCGTTAGAGCGTTGACGTTCGTGTTCAAAACCGATTTCTAGCGCCTCTTGACGCTCACGAATGCGAGTCTCGCGCTCGAGTTGCGTTTCGTCCGTATCGGCTTTGTTCGATGTCATGGACGACGACAGCGAACTAAAGATACCCTGTGCATGTAATTCCTCTGCGCGTGTGGCCTCGCGTGCGATAAGGGCATTCTTCGCTGTAGCAATGTCTACGTATGCCTCACTTAATTCTTTCTGCAATTGACGTTGCAGCTCTTCTTCTCTGTAGACGTGCGCCTGCGCCTCGTCGCGTAACTTAATCACTTGGGCCATTTCTTCGCGTACAGCCTCATGTTCGCGCTCAAGTTCATCAACCGTGTGGAGCAAACGCGCGTATATATCCGTAGATTCTTCGATTTTGCGTTCCGTCATCTCTCTTTCGCGCGCACACGTGCACAAAACAACAACGCAGGCGTCGCCAAATGACCATTCCAATGTGGGACAAACACCGCTTTAATTTCTTCAACGACTTCATGCGCCGACGGGCGCGCGTCGGCGTTTTTGTCGTTAACCACGCGCACTGGAATATTAAATGCAATCGTATTTCACCAATGTTTCATCCTTCGCATCGTGCGCGTCGCGTAATTAAATGAAGATTAATTTACATCTTGTTTTGTTTTGTGTTGATGGCGTCTGCTGGTCATCGTATCGACGCCGCACTTCCTGACGCCCTCACGCCCAGAGTCCGCGCACGCATGACGGATGGGGAGAGAGGACGAGTCGTAGACGAACCGACGCCCACGTCAACGTCGTTAACGCCGGCGGATTTGAAGAATATTGCGCAAGGTTTGGGACAAGAACGCGAACGGCGCGTGGCATATGCCGACCACGTCGATCAGCACGTCATCATCACTGCCGCCGACGTGGACGCGAAGCGAGCCATACATATTAAGGCGAGCACGAGGAGCGCGTTCGTGATTGAAAGTGATGTGAAGTGTGCGAAAGTGTTCGTGGAAGGGTGCTCGGATTGCACTGTGACGGTCAAAGGCGCGGTGTTGAGTGAACACGTAGAGGTTTGGGAATGTCAAGGCGTGCGCGTGCGATACGACGCACCCGTGGGTACGACGCAAGTTGATCAGAGCCGCAACGTAGTGCTGTCTTTCGCCGAACGTGGCTTCTTGGGTGCAGTTGTGTTTGCCACGAGCGTTGACGTTCGCGTCGGTTTCGGCGCCGAAACAAATGGCGCCGAATACGAGCGATTAGATCACGACAGTCTCGCACCTGGTGATCATCGCGAGATTCCACAATTTATTACGCGCGTTGTTGATGGTGCGCTGCTCACGGAGCGATTGATTCGAGGGAAGGATGAGTATCCGACGACGGAGCGAGAACTGCGAGCCGCGCTCGGCGATGAGCTCACTGACGACCATTTAGATACCGCTCCAGCGCGTGCAGAATTGCGTAAAGATAAAGGGAACGCTGCATTCAAGGACGGCATATTCACGCAAGCCGTGGTGCATTACACCGAAGCTCTCGAGCTCGATCCCACGCATGTCGTTGCCTTGTGTAACCGTGCGCAGTGTTTTTTAAAGCTTGGCGAGCACGAAAAAGCATTAAGCGACGCCGACGCATGCATCGCCATCAAGCACGATTATGTCAAAGCCCACTTCCGCAAAGGCCTAGCTCTTCACGCCATGCGACGCTTCCCGCATGCTATTCAAGCATTTGAGCGCGCGCTCGCATTCGATCCAGCCAACATCCAAGCCAAAGACGCGTTGCGGCTCGCCGAAGTCCAAGCGCAGCGCGCCGCCGCTCACGCACCCTAGTCACGCCATAGCGAGAAATTTAGTTTTCATTCTCTTCATGCACCCATCATCGCACACGCGTGCTCGTCGTTCGCGCGCTTTCATGCGGCGTTCAAAGCGCTCGCGCTCGTGACGTCCCCGTCCAATGGCAGAGGTTTATCCAGGTGGATAACACGCCCGGTATCCACACTCCGTCGCGCGTGGATCACCACTCCGCCGCCGCACGCACAGCCGCACGCAAAGCACGAAGAGTTAAGAGATGATGTTCGCCGGAGTCGCCTCTCGCGCGCCATCCTCTGTCGTCGTCGTCAACACCGCCGTTCGCCAGCGTCGTGGCCCTGGGTCGCAAACCCCACGCGGGCGCTGCGCGATCGCGCACGCGTCTGCGGCGGCGTCGTACGCCACGTTTGGGGCGAAAATCGCCGGCGTGGGTAAAGCTTTACCGGTGAAGTTCCTGACGAACAATGACTTGAGTGAGCTCGTGGAGACGAACGACGAGTGGATTGCGACGCGCACGGGGATCAAAAAGCGACACATCATCACGGGCGATGAGTCGTTGACGAGCTTGGGTGCGGAAGCGGCGAAACAGGCGCTTGAGAGGGCGAATGTGAAAGCCGAAGACGTTGATTTAATTATCCTCGCGACGTCGAGCCCGGATGATATCTTTGGGAGCGCGTGTACGATTCAAGCGGCTATTGGGGCGAAGAACGCGTTAGCCTTCGACCTCACGGCGGCGTGTAGTGGATTTGTTATTGGGCTCGTGAATGGCGCGCAGTTCATTCGAGCGGGGGGATATAAGAATGTATTGGTGATTGGCGGTGATGTTTTGAGCCGATATGTGGATTGGAGAGATCGAGGAACGTGCATTTTGTTTGGCGACGGCGCGGGCGCGGCGTTGCTCACGGCCACAGACGCGGACAAGTGCTCGTTGAAGGGGTTTGACATGCACTCTGATGGTAGCCAGAACCATCACTTAGTAGCACAATTTATTAATGAGAATGGTAAGCCCATGGGCGATGGGGCTTCGGGAGTGGGATCGTTTTGCAACATTTCCATGAGTGGGCAAGATGTCTTCAAGTTTGCCGTGCGCACGGTGCCGATGACGGTGAGCAAGTCTCTTGAACAGGCGGGTATGACGGCAGAAGATATCGACAAGTTAGTGCTCCACCAGGCGAATCAGCGTATCATAGATAGCGCCGCGACTCGATTCGGCTTGACCGAAGACAAGGTTGTGAGTAACATCGCCGAGTACGGGAACACCTCCGCCGGGTCAGTACCGATTGTGCTTTGTGAAGCCGTGGAGTCTGGTGCGATTAAGGAGGGTGATATTTTAGCATTCGCTGGATTTGGTGCCGGTCTCACCTGGGCGTCTGCGATTTGGAAGTTTTAGCCAGCTGTGTAATTTCGTGTTCCGTAACATGTCTACGTCTCTAATAACGACGACGCACGCGTTCGCGACGCACCTCAGATTCTCACGTGCTCTAGACATGCCACCCGCCGCGTCTGTCTCAAAATCCGCCGCAGACGCGACTGGTGTACACGTATCACATCTCATAAAACGTCCATTGACGTTTGCATCGCCTGTAAATGCGCGCGACGAGGACATGAGCGGCGTCCATCCTTCACCCGGTGAACATTTCGCATCACGATGCGTCGTCACGCCGCGAAACGACGTGGCGAATGAGTACGTCATCTACGCCGCGAGTGGTAAAAATGTATTTTGCACCACCACCGCGTTCGATGATGACAGCGAAAACGCAGACGTGAAGCGAGGGAAGGAGGGCGTGTTGCAGCCGTCGGCGTCGCCGGCGACCACGAGGTTTAAAGAAACCCACCTCGTCGCCGAGATGCGCACCGCGCGAGAGATTCAATCAATCTCGGTGTCTAATAATCCAGAATCACCACTAGTGTGCGTAGATAATTTCGGGTTCGTGCACACGTGGTCACGAAAGTTAGGGGATGAGGGTGAGTGGCGGGACGGCTCGCTTCGGTGCTTTGGCGGCGACGGTCGAGGCGTTCCAGGATGGTGTGGAGCGCTTATGAGCGAGCAAGGAGAGAGAATATTCGTCGCCAATCAAAGCAATCGAACAATTAACGTCTGGGACGCCGAACTTGGGCAAGAAGTGCGTCAGATTAATACGTTATTGCCTGCGTATAGCGCGCGACTACTGCCGAGCGGGGACGACCGCGTCATCGCCGTCGCGGAAGGCCATCAACTCGCGCTGTACGACGACCGCGTCGCCGAAAAGGGTGGATGCGTGACCAGACTTTCTATAGGGTATAACAAGAACGTCTACGCCGTAGCGACTTCTCGTGCACCTGGTTTTGAATCCATCGTAGCTTGCGGGGGCGAAGAGCGCGTCGTGCAAATTATTGATATCCGCACATCAGGCGCCGCCCAGCGGTGGAGGAACGCGCTCAAGTTCGACATCACCATGCTCGAACTTAGCGAGACGAGTAAAGAATTCGCGTACGTTGCTGGATTGGACTACGAATGCGTGTGTGGGAATTGGAGAGCGCAGAGCGTCGAGAATGGTTTCGCGTTTCGCGCCGACTCGCGATGGATGGGTCTCAGCGCGTGCACATCCACTGACGGCACGAGCGACGTTTTAGCTGGATGGAGCGAGAGTGGCCACGTCTACGCCGCGCGCACGCATCCAAAAAAGTAATCGCCATCGCATAGATTGTGTAGAGAATCTGTAATGTCATAGAAAGTAGAAAGCGCAAACCGACGCCACCTCACACCTCGGCGGTGCGAGTGCACCGCCAACATGCCCGCCGAACTTCCGACACCGGACGTCTGTGCGGTATGTCTCACCGCACCATCCATGCTGGGCGTGCTAGACTCGTGCGCACACGTGTTCTGCGTCCCGTGCGTCGCGCGCTGGGCGACTATTGAAACAAAGTGTCCTCTGTGTAAAGCGCGCTTTACGTGCGCGACACCGACAACCGTGGACGAAAAAGGCGTGAGAAGTCAAACAGGAGACGTCATCAAATTTGAAGAGACGAATCAAGGAGAGAGCGCGCGAGTAGGTGACGATGACGCTGACTTTGAGGATGAGTACGACGACATGGCCAACGTGATGTGCGAAGTGTGCCACCGCGGCGACGACGACGAGTTTTTAATGCTTTGCGACGGCTGCGATGCTGGGTGTCACTCGTTTTGCGTCGGACTGGCCACGGTACCGCGAGGACAGTGGTATTGCGCGGTGTGTCGAGGGAGCGCCGTTGTGCGAGAACAGGCGGCGGCGCGGTCTCGAGCGCGGGATATTTTATTGCGCGTGGAAGGCGGTACTCGCGCCGTGCGACGACGCGAACGCGTAATGGACCGTGAACGACGTGCGGCACGAGCGCGCGAGCGCGGAGAGATGTACGTTGCGGGTGGAGGCGGTGAACGCGTGGCTACCGGGAACGACGCGCGAGTGCGTCAAATTTCTCGAGTGCACGAGCTTCGCGAGGCGTGGAGTTTGCTGCAGAGCGGGCAGATGGAGTTCCCAGGATGGAATCGTGCAAATACGCCAGCGGCGATGACGCCCGACCCACCGCGGTTGACTGTGCCGTCAGCACCGCGGGCTCGCGGCGAGGAGGCTCCGGAGGGTGACGTTGTCGAAGAGGCGTGGGATGTGCTCGAAAAAGCCATGAAACATCAGTCGACAACAGCGTCGACGTCTAAGCGTCGCACTAGCGGCAGTGGTAAAGATGTAGTCTGCGCACAAGATGCATCGCCACCACCGAAGGTGTTGAAACGTCCAGCGGTACGAGCGGCGCCGTCTGGATGGAGCATGTCTGCCGCCGCGTGGGCGCCGTCAATGAAAGCGCCGCGAGTGACGAGTTCGCCGTCACCCGAAGCCTCATCCGCCGTTTCAAACTCCCCACCAAAACCAAAACGTGAGCTGAGCAATTTACCACCTAAAGAAATCGCCAAGATTGCGGTGGGCATTGTGAAGGACATTCTCAAACCAAGGTATGCGAATGGACAAATCACTCGCGACGAATTTAAAGCCACGGCCAAGCAAGCGACGCAGATGAGCGTCGATGCCTCCACCATAGACCCAGAAGAAATAGCGCGCATAGTAAATCGGTTGTTGGATTATTAGCCCCGATGATCGCAGAATTAGAATTAGAATTGAAGAGAAGAAAGAAAGAGCTCGAGCAAGTGACCACCAGCCTCACAATCTTCCACGCTCAAGTCGTCGCGTCGAGCGCGCCCGCGACGATCATGGATCCAGTACGTCGAGACGTCGCGCAAAACAAATCGCTCGTATGCTCGCGCACGCGATTGGCGTTCGCGTTCGTTTAATAGAAAGGAAAATAAAGAGCTCGTGCTGACTTGTGAGTTTTCTCTCCAACACAGGGACTCAAAGCCATCAACCCGTTCTTGCAGCGGGCGGCGGAGATGGAGAATGCGGATAAGAAAGTAGCGTACTATTGTAGACTCTATGCGGTACAAGAAGGGTTGAAGCTAGACGCGCGTTCTGCGGCGGTAAACGCCGCGCTGGGCGACGCCATGGAGAAGCTCGAGCGCGCGAAACCGTCGTTGACTCTCGATGCTGAACAAGACGAGTTACATTGCGAGGCGTTCGCGATGAAGATTTTTAGCAAGGCTGATGAAGCCGATCGTGCGGGCGCACGAGGGTTGAATACAGCAAAGTCGTTCTATGCGGCGAGCATCTTTTTTGAGATGTTGCGACAGTTTGACGACTTGGAACGAGACATTGAAGAAAAGCAGCGATACGCGGCGTGGCGCGCGGGCGTGCTCACAAAGGCGGCGCGTTCAGGGACCGCTCCACCTCCACCACCCGGCGATGACGACGTGGATGCTGATAGGAGAGAGGATGAGGCGTCGATAGCCGACGAGCGCGCGAGCGCTCCGTCTGCGCCACCGTCTGCGCCTCCTGCGCATTTCCAGCCTTCACCCCCACCGCCCCCACCGCACACGAGCGCGCAATTTACTGGTGGTGCACCACCGGGCGTGGCGCACGTGCACGCCAAGGTTACGAAATCACCAGTAACGCTGGCGCATCGCGAAAATGTTGTCGCCGGAAAGGCGCCACCTGGAATTTCGCCTCTTAAAGTAGATATTGGTAGCATCTCGGACGCACAACGTCACGCGAAGAACGCGGTGAGTGCTCTAGGATTTGACGACGTGAACACTGCGATCGATGCCTTGCGGCGCGCGCTAGATATCTTAGAAAAGCACAAGTAAACAAAAGTTGTTAGATGACGAAACATGTACAAACACGCGACGACAATGATGAAATATTAAAAATGCTTGCTCGTTACATAAGATTAAGTCATATGAATCGCTTTACTTGAAGACCGCTTGGTCACCAAGCTCTTGGCCGGCGAGACCATCCTTGGCGACGCGGGCAAAGAACTCCTTCAACGTATCCGTACCGTAGCTCGGCGTGGATTTGGCGTCGTACTTTTCATCCTTCATAACCAACATGGATTCGGCGGCGTAGTAGCGGCCAATCTTACCAAACTCCGCGGCGTCCTTCATGTTCGCGAAGAATCCAGCGAACACGTCGAGCACCTTAATCACGACATCCATGACTTCGATGGGGACCTTCACAAACTTGGGCTCCATTTCGAGGAGCTCGAACAACATCGTGCCTTGTTGGAGCGCGGACATGGCCTCACCCGGACCACCGATCGGGAGCACCTTGTTCGTCATCTCCGGCTCACGAATAGAATCCGCCATGTACTTGGCCAAATCACTTTCAGAAATCGGCTTGCAAGAGGCTAATTGTCCGTCACCAAACATGACGTACGGACCGCCCTTTTGCACGACTTCCACTTGTCCGGCGAGCGACTTGAAAAACGCAGTCGGTCGGATAATCGAATATGAAATATCACCAGCGTTTTGCAACTCTTCCTCAAACTTCAGCTTGGCCTTTTGGAACGTCAACAACGGCTTTTGAACGCAAATCGCGCTCAACAACACAAAGTGCTTGGTCCCGCGTTCGCGCGCCACGTCCAACACGTTCTTCGTCGCTTGGTAATCAATATCCCAAGAGTCCTTAATCCCCCCAGTACGGCTCGCCAAACACGACACCACGACATCAAAACCTTCACTCCCGAACGCCTCAGTCGCAATCGACGTCTTATCACTCACGCTGCCAAACTTCACCGTCGCATCAGGGAACATCGCGATCGCCCCATCCTTGGCTGTCTTGCCACCAATCCCCGACTGCTCGCGCGTAAACGCCGTCACATTGTACCCTCTCGCGCACAACTCTCGCGTGACATACTTCCCAATGTATCCAGTGGCGCCCACGACGAGGACGCGCACGTCCTTATTCTCCTTCCCTTGCAACTCGGACACCGATGCCATCGCGCGCGGCATCGTCATCGCCCGATGCGTCTTCAACCCCCGCGCATGCGTCTTACTCGTCACCCGGCGCGGCGCCACCGACGCGCGCATCGATAAAGACGACATCTATGCGTTGTTCTCGACACTCAACCACGCGGGCGGTCGTCGCGTCGCGCTCTGCCGCGCGCCGGCGATGCGCGCCCGCGCCTGCGTATCCTTATCCACTCTTCATCATACAATCGCACGCGTAACGCGATGAGCTGGTTTTTTATGTCGTGTCGGTCCGAGCGCACTGGGACAGCGCACGCGGCGCTCGCGCCGTCAGTGCGCGACGCGATGAAGTTACGCAGCGGTGCGACGAGCGGTGAGACGGTACGTTTCGTTGCGCGTCGCGTCGCGTCGCGTCGTCGAATCGCATCGTCGTCGTCGTCGTCGTCGTCGAGTCGCGTGTGTTTGGATGCATTAAAGTGCACTCGAGGTGGCGGCTGGCGCGCGTGGTTTTGGTTGCGTCGCGGGTCGTTCGCGTTGCCCGTGCGCGCGCTCGCGCGAGCTCACAGAGGCAGTGACTGACGGTGATGACGTGTGTGCGCGCGTAGGATGAGATACGGCTGCGGTCTGGACACGTCGTGGGCGTGAGTGGGCCGGCGGGTGGGGCGATTCGCAGCGCGGCGGAGGCGCGCGCGCGGTTGTTGACGCCGCAAACGCGAGCGATGGATGAAGTGCACGTTTCTACCTTTGCGCGTGGTCTCAAAGCGGTGTTTTCGAGGTGGACGGCGTTGCAGTTGGCGATCGTGAACGCTTGGGGTGGGACGAATTCGGAGGAAAAGGCAAAGGAGGCGGAGGAGGAAGTGTTGGCGTGGTTTTTAAGTCGCAAAACCAAGGACGTGCTCGAGCTGGAGGATTTGTTGGTTGAGATATTGGGTGATGATTTCAACGTGTGCTGTGAAGATAATTCTCCAGCTGAAGTAGCAAAGGTTGCGTGGGCGATGTACGAGCAGTGTGCAGAGGGGAATTACGCGTCGGTGACACAAATGGAGGCGACGCCGTTGCCGCGCGAAGCCATCGAGCGAAGCAAGCAAATCGAAGAGGATAGGCGATGGACGATGAATGGTGGAGGAGATATGGACATGGGTGATAGTTCAAGCGACGTTGGGAGCGACGAAGACGATGAAGGCATGGATGCTGATGATTTAGCTGATCAGCTCGGTGGCGCGTTTAACGTGCGCGCAAACGGAGATGACAGCCAGCAGCGCTCGTCTCGCGCACCTGTGGTTGATGACGACGGTTGGACAACCGTGCCGTCGCGACGTTAGCGTGATTGCGATTTTACTTATAATATCGACACAAAGACATTTATAGCGAATATAATCAAACAAATGAATTTTTGTGCACGGTGTTGCAAATCTATTCTTTTTAAAGCGGCTCTTCGTTGATGGAGATGATATCCTCCACCTTGACCTTGGTCTCGACAACCTTGGATTCCGAGTTGGCTTGGTCGCCCAAAAGTTCGTTGAGTTTGTTCTTGTACGCTGGGGTCTCTCTGGCAGCCTTCTTTGCCGCCAACCAAACCTTCCACTTTTCGGCCACAGCCTTTTTCTCGGACGCCAAATTGCCCTCTTGTTGGCTTCTGATTTGCTCATCAATCTCTTCGAATCTCTTGCTGTACTTCTTGATGTTCTTCTCGATCTCAGCTTCTTGCTCCGCGCTGAGCAAGCCCTTGCCGCGCGGACGCCACAAGAATTGGAAGAAACGATCCTTGCCGTACTTGTACAACAATTTGCCGTTGAAGGTCCACATATGGTAACCATTCTCCATTTGGTGCACGCTCGTCACGGCGGTGGTGACGTAACGCCCAGTAGGATCCCATTCAACATCGGTCGCCATAAAGTGTTCAACGCTCGCCATAGTGTCCATGCTATCGACGTCGAAGAATTCAAACTGACCATTCATTGTCTTCAAACCCGCCAAGATGATGACGCGACCATTCGGGCTCCAGAACAAGTGGTTCGCCGTCTTATTCTTAATCGTACCGATGAGCGTACAGTTGTTGTTGCCTTGCTTGTCCTTCATACTGTAGAAAGACACGTCCGGACGCGCGCCATCCCCGTGGATGATTGCGAATCGATGACCCTTTGGCTCCCAAGCAAACGCTACAATCTTCTCCGACTTGTCCGCGAGTTCGAGCACTTCCATCGGGCAGTTCGGTTCACGAAGACGGAACAATTCAAAGCCGCTGTATGTACTTTTCTTGGACTTGGTTGTGCGTAAAATCTTAGCCGCAAAGTAGTCACCACTGGATTGCCAGAACATCTTGACGCCGACGACGTTGAACAAGTTCTTGGAACGCACCTCAGTCTTACCTGGAAGCCTCATCAAAGAGATGCGCGCCGGTTGGTTACCACCGCCCTGTTCCGGTTGGTACGCAGCTAAGATCGGATCTGCAGGAGACCAGCAGAAATCAACCACACCGTCGAGCTTGATGGACTTTTTGTCAACCAACGTCATCTCTGGCGCTTGGTACACGGAAATAGCTCCCGTACCAATCTTCGCAAAGAAGCATCCACTGCTCTCATCGGTCTGTCCAGACCACTTAAACACAGGCCACGTCAATCCTTGTTGACCATCGGCTATGAAATCACTAATAGGTCCAATGAACTGACGCAACTTTGCGCCTGAGCGCGTATCAAAAAAGTTGACGACAACCGTCGTGGTTTCGCCAGCCTTGCTAGGTTCATGCGTTGACCCAGTGGCGAGGAATCGCTCGCACGGGGAAAACTCAATGAATTGCACACCGTTGTGACCATACTTGGCGAGACGACCGAAAGATTCGCCACCCCAAAGCGCCACACCTTGTCTGTGCACCGTCGCTAACAAGCTCCCCTTGGGCGACCACTGAACGTAAGACTCGGTCCAGAACGAACGTCGGTACACTTCCTCACCCTTCTTCGTTTGCGCATCGTTCCAGAAAATTTCCGTCTCGTCACCAAATCTGCACACAAACTGGTCGCGACCACGCTGATCCATCATCCATGCTTGTGTATTTTCTCGTTGCGTAAACGGCTTGGGCGCGGGCGCCGCGTACTCATCCGGTACTTTGGAAAACTTTTCAAAGTCATCGAATTTACACACCTTGAAGATGTGCGACTTATCCAATTTGTACCCATCCGTTTGCTCCACGGCAGATTGCGCTTGCTGCTCCGTGGCGAATTCAACAAACGCAAAACCAAGCGTCGTCTTGGACTCATCTTGCGGCAACAACATCCCGCCCTCGCGAATCTCCCCAATCTGACTAAAAATCTTCGTCAACACCGTTTGTAACTTGGACACCTTGGCATCGGGAATTTGTGGTAAATTGTCCACCACAATCACCGACGCAAATCCACTATCGCGCTCGGCTCCTTCCAATTGCACCTCCACTGGCGCGTTCAACCCGGCGCGTTCGACCTCCTCCGCCGGCAACTGCACGTCCTCGGCGTTCACCTTGGACCAATCCACGAAACCATCCTACGCACGAAGAAACGCAAAGAGTCAGTGCCTGCACGTCGCGCCACGCGCGACTCGCGCCTTTTCCTCGCACACCACGCGCGCGCACGCGTGTTTCAAACAAAGCCGCCGATCGAGCGCGCGCAGCGATCGTCGTCAGCGCACACATCTTTGCCGCGCACGTCGCGCACGCATCGCCGCACATCACGCACCTGGTCGCGAGGGAAACTACTCGGAATGCTCTCCATCGTCGCGCGCGTCGCCTCGTCGCGTCGTTGTCGTCGTCGCACACTGACGCACCCGTGTCCTCGCTCGAGGGTTTTCCCCGAGCCCTCGAGGTCGAAGCGTGGGATGTGGTCATCGATCGACTTTTAACATCGATTAAATTTTCTCCCGATCGACTCTGAATATCGATCGAGGGGTTTGGATTTTTACTTTGAACCGTTGTCGCACGGCACGGCGAAAGAATCGTCGCCACACGTCGTCGCGCGCGACGCCATGGAGGCCCCGGGGTTGATTGACTTTCTCAACGCGTCGTGGACGCCCTATCACGCCACCTATCGCGCGTGCGAGACGCTCAAGGCGCACGGGTACGTGGAGCTCAACGAGGCGCGCGATGATTGGCGCGCGTTGGTGGTTCCAGGTGGAAAGTATTTTTACACGCGGAACGCGTCGGCGGTGGTGGCGTTCGCGGTGGGCGGGAAATATCGCGCCGGGGATGGGTTTGTGATCGTCGGTGCGCACACTGATTCGCCGTGTCCAAAGTTGAAGCCGAATACGCGGTGCGAAGATGGGGGCGCGGTGCGGTTGCGCGTGCAACCGTACGGTGGCGGGTTGTGGCACACGTGGTTTGATCGAGATTTAGGCTTGGCAGGGCGAGTGGTGTTGAAAAGAAAGAGTACGGGAGAGATTTTACATCGATTGGTCAAGGTTGACCGAGCGGTGTGTCGAATTCCTACGCTCGCGATTCACTTGGACCGAGGCGTGAACGACGGTTTCAAGGTGAACTTTCAGCAGCATATGGCGCCGATTTTAGCGAGTAGCGTCAAGGCGGCGTTGGAAAAGCCCGTGGCGGCGACGCCGGCGACGACGACCGCGAAGGACGAGGGTGAAGGCGATAAGCCGTCGTCAATGGCGAATGAACGTCACCATCCATTATTCTTGAAGCTCATCGCCGACGAGCTCGGGTGCGAGCCGGATGAAATCGTTGACTTTGATTTACAGCTCTGCGATACGCAACCGAGCGCGATTGGCGGTGCACAGAACGAATTCATCTTTAGCGGTCGTTTGGATAACCTGGTGAGTTGCTACACGTCGCTTCGCGCGTTAATTGAGACGACCACGGATGAGGCGTTGAAGGACGCGTCTGGTATTCGCATGATTATGCACTTTGACCACGAAGAAGTCGGCAGCGAGTCTTCAAGCGGAGCCGCAGGTGCGATGACCACAGATTCCGTTCGACGAATCACCGCAGCACTCAATCCTCAAAACACGATTGAGGGCTTGGACGAGCGCACGCGCCGTGCGTCGTTTTGTGTATCTTCAGACATGGCGCACGCGTTGCATCCAAACTACGCCGACCGTCACGAACCCGGACACGCGCCCAAGATGCACGGCGGTTTAGTCATCAAGCATAACGCCAATCAGCGCTACGCCACGGATGCCATCACAGCATTCATGTTCCGCGAACTCGGCGAACGCGCAGGCGTGCCCGTGCAAGAATTCGTCGTTCGCAGCGACACTGGCTGCGGCTCCACGATTGGTCCAATCTTCTCCACGCGCACGGGCATTCGCACCGTCGACGTCGGCGCTGCCCAGCTCTCCATGCACTCCATTCGCGAAATGTGCGGCGTAGACGACATCGATCACGCCGTCAAGCATCTCGCCGCCACTTTCACCCATTTCGCCAGCCTTGACGCGCAATTAATCGTCGACGGCGCCATCGGCGATTTGTGTCGTCCGTGCGACATGTTTGAAACCACCGAGCTGAAAATGTCCCTCGATGCCGACGCTCGGCGAGACGATTTACGCACCTATGCCGACACGCCGACGAAATCATAATCATTCATAACGCATCATCGCCCTCATCGTCGTGTAAGACAAAAAACAAACTCATAATCCCATCCATCCATCCAGTCGCGCGTTCGCGTTCGCGTTTGCACCCTCCGAGACCGTCACACCCGCGCGCGCGAGCGTCCGTAAACGTCCGCGCCGCCGCCCGAGGCGCATCGGAGCCATGGACGCGAACGCCGCCGCGCTCTACGCGCGCATTGCGTCGCTCAAGGCGGATATTAAGCGCGCACGGGCGGCGAATAATCATCAACGCGCGCTCGAGCTGTTGTTTGAACAGCGCGAGATTCTCTCCAAGGAAAGCGCGCGATCGGCCGAGGATGCGGCGGTGATGGCGGTACCGATCGGTGCGATTGATAAGCAACTGAATGACGTACGGGCGGCGATGCGTGCGAGTGATTCGATGAAGGTTGAGACGAGTGTCGGGGTGAAAGATGTCGATGGGGGAACGCGCGCGGCGTCGACAGCTGTCGGGACGACGACGACGACGACGACGGCAAAGGTTGATACAGCACGACCGAGGGATTTTCAAGCCGTAGATGACACGTTAAAGAAGAGATCGAAACACGATTGGGGGCAAGCACCGGCGCCGCTGGAAGATGACGCGGAGGATGATTTGGAAATTTTAGACGAGCTCAACGTGGATTTAAACGCGTACATGCCACAACCGGCGAAACAAGCGGGGGTGATGAAGCCGTTTCATGCCCCTGGCGTTGTGCGTGATGTGAAAGGGAAGCGAGACGAAGCGAAGAAGGCGCAGAGTGGGCGATCACCCAAAGGTAAGAGGGGACCTACGTCGAGATGGTCGGCGGATGCGGAGGGAGACGTACCAAAGCAGGCACCCGCGCGTTTCATGAGCGCAGGCGAACGGTTAGATTTAGAGCAAGCTGCGAAAGGGTTGCCACCAACGCATGCGCAATACCGCGACGCAAAGGAGTCAAATCCTACGCGCACCTACGGGCGCGGTGGGCGCGGTGGGGGCACGGGATTCGTTCCTCCGTACGGCGGCGGCGGTGGGGGTAACGGCGGCGGTGGAAACGGGCAGCGCGTCAAGCCCGGACAGAGTGGAGGAGAATCCGATGATCAACCCTTTAGCGAACAAGTGATGCAAAAGTTATCTCCGAACGGTGAGCCGATTGCGGAGGACATTTTGAAGCTTGATAGGGACATCGTTGAGCGCGTGGTGAGTGAAATTCTGGACAAGCACGAGAGCGTGGATTGGGATAGCATTGCAGGTTTGGAGCACGCCAAAGGTGCGGTGCAAGAGCTCGCGGTATGGCCTATGATGAATCCAGAATTATTCGTCGGTGCTCGCGCCGTACCCAAGGGCTTGCTTTTATTTGGACCGCCCGGTACGGGGAAGACGTTGATTGGTCGAGCGGTGGCGAGTCAGTGCGGCGCGACGTTTTTCTCAATCTCTGCGTCGAGCTTGACGAGTAAATGGATTGGGGAGGGTGAAAAAATGGTTCGAGCGTTGTTTGCCGTTGCGCGTCACTTGGCGCCTGCGGTCATTTTCGTCGACGAAATTGACTCGCTCTTGTCGGCGCGTAAATCAGACGGCGAGCACGAAAGCTCTCGTCGTATGAAGACTGAGTTTCTTGTCCAAATGGATGGCTTGGGAGGCGGCGAAAACGACAGATTATTACTGATTGGGGCCACGAATCGACCGCAAGAATTGGATGATGGCGCGCGTCGGCGTATGCCCAAGCAATTGTACATTCCACTTCCTTGCGCCGCCGCTCGACGCGATATGATTCTTCGAACGCTGAGCGCTGGCAAGGGTGTGGCACACAATCTCTCCGATAGTGACTTGGATATGATTTGCGAGAAAACGGACGGCTACTCGGGTTCGGACATGAAGCACCTTATTCAAGAAGCTGCTCGCGCGCCGGTGCGTGAGACGTTTCAGAAAACCAAGGACATTCCAGGGCCAGTTTCACCAAGCACGCTGCGACCGATTGTTTTGGCGGACATTCGACGCGCAGCCAAGCAAGTTCGACCATCCGTCACGCGCGCGGATGTAGAATTTCACGAAGAGTGGAACAAGAATCACGGCGCGCTGACGGCTACATCTATCGACGACGACGACGACGAATCTTGGGACTGAAGGCTCTGCAATTCTTAACCAAGTATTAATTGATTATTACCGGTACTGTTGCTATTGCTATCTAGAGGCGATGCGCGATCTTTGTAACTATGCTACTATATTTGTTTTTCCTGCTTTGGCACGGCGTTTATGGCGCCTAAAATCCTCACCACCAAGTTTAACGACGCCAAATCGTTCTTGGCGTCGACGTATTCAGCGGGAACGCCGTCGGGAGTTTCCGCCCACTTGAACGCGGCTAAGAAATCCTTCCCAGACGCAGACTCTGGAACTGGAAAGTGCGAAGCAATCACGCGTTCGGCGTCCCATTCACTCACCTTGCGCGCCCACGCGGCGACCTCTGCGCGATAAAATTGAAACACCACTAAAAACACAATGGGTGAAACGATAAATTTATTCGCCAAGCCTTGAAACGACGTCCCGGGATTTAAAATATTCTTCGCATCGGGAGCGATAAACAAACTAAATAACGCCATGCGCTGCCAACCGTTTGCTATGCGCGCCTGGCGTTCAGACGCCGGGATTTGAGGCGACGCGATGTTTCGCCCGCCGCGATAGTTGCCAAACTTTAACAATTTTATCGTCAAGCACTCATCGCTGCCGAGCGATTCCAAGTCGCGTTCTTCAATTATTTCAGGCGCGGTGTCTCCAACATACACCGCGGCGTCGGTGATGAGCACAGACTTGGACGCTTTGTGAAAAAACGCGCACTCGTTGTAGCGATAAAATCCGTACCCGAGCGCGGGCAACGACAAAAGCTCGGATTCAATCTCGTCTTCCCACGGCGGAGGATTACGCGCGTCACCGAGCGTACCGCTCGGAAAGATGCCGAAAAATTGATTGGGCAAATCGAGGGGAAACGAAAACTGTCCCGGGGCGACCCAAAGCGCGCACGACTTGAACGCGCGCTGAAACGGCCCCGCGAAAATCTTGTGCTCGTACATCGTCGTCGATAGCACCGCGTACTTCACCTCACCCCCGAGCTCGCGCAACAACTCCACGCACTCCTCCGTCGGCGCAATCGGATCGTGCACCCACAACGACCCATCGTTCAGGCGAATCACCGTCATGCGAACATTCGTCGTCACGCCCAACCCGAACCCAATGCCTTGCTCTTGCTCAAACGACCACGCGACGTTCTCAATCAACGTCTTTCGCGTCGTGCGTCGCGACAGGAACGGCGTGAGTGGGAACGGGAACCCAGTAACATTCACATACTTTCTCCGCGACGACGGTGGTGGTGGTGGTGGTGATGATGATGACGATGATGATGACGATGATGATGATGCAGACGTCCTCGTCCTCGTCCTCGTCGCTCGCGCGACGCCCACCGCGCGCGACGACGACGTGAACGACGCCATATCCCCCTCCACGTCGGACGCACCGACACCACGCGATCGACGTCGCGGTCTGCGCCCGACGACAGGACGACGCCTCGGACTCGAGCACCCCCGAGCGCCGCGTGGCGTCGGTCGGTCGGTCGGTCGGTCGGTCGGTCGGTCGGTCGGTCGGTCGTACATCCCATCCCATGACGATCACATCATGTTCACATGGG
>JACLAB010003306.1_pt1 | contig 45007 bp, 33 predicted proteins | sample 8027921 | NCBI WGS metagenome assembly JACLAB01 (sample SAMN15725117, study PRJNA655200) | protist metagenome | isolation source: fluorescence activated cell sorting (FACS) single amplified genomes of... | place: USA: West Boothbay Harbor, Gulf of Maine | collected 2000-07-19 | reverse complement strand
TGTTAAAGCCTACGGCTGGGGTCGCGGCTTACGGAGCGAATGCGAACGAGGCGGCGCCGAGTGACTTGATGGATGTTCGCGTGCCGCTATTGCCTAGAGTGAAGGAATCGACGTACGGAGCGGCGTCTCCGTTACGAGGGAAAGCGGCGGCAGCCGCGGCGGCAGCGGCAGAAGTAGCGACGGCACGTAAGTCAAAGGCAAAGCGAAAGGCGCAGCGCGTGGTGGAGCTACCACCCGTGAAAGTGACGGCTTCCGTCGCAGACATTGAAAACACGGCGGCGCCGACTTGGACACCTGAAATGCGAGCGCCATTGCTGACGCCAAAAAGCCCGAGCAGTCCAGTCGCGAATACTGCAACGTATGGTGCGCTCGATACGGAGTTCACACACACACATGACTTGCGACACGCCGTGGATGAAAACGATGCGCCGTACGCGCTTCTTGATGGCGAGGATGAGGCCGACGACGACTTTATGATGAACGACCGCGATGCAGAGATGGCCGACTACGAAGACGATAGAGCGGGTATGGCATCTGACATGAACGCCCCGTCGGCGCCTCCCATGCCGGCTCACGCACAATTTTCGCTTCCCGAGCGTGTGCTCGCCGATGATTTGTGCTGCGTGGCGTGGACTGTTGCGCGAGAGCGTCTCGATTTACTCCAGCCCCTGTTCCGATCGAGAGGTGCATCAATCGGGCGCATTACACTGTCACATCTTCGAACCGTCATGCGAAAGCTTGAACCAGAACGAGCGACGGCTCGTGCGCTCGATAGACTTGAGGCGATGTTGTGCGCGTGTGGATACGTCGAGGACATTTCGCTGTCTGAATTCGTACACGCGACGCATTCCGGTACATTAGCCGCGACGCGTCTCGGTACTGCATCGGGTGCGCATGAAGCAGCGATCCTATGCGCGTATATGGCTGAACTCATATCTCGCACACCTGCGTCGGCGCAAACTGCGCTGATGCTCGGCACGCGACGGCACAAGGCGTGGCTCGAGCTACCTAGACTCTTAGCGAAAACATTAGAACCCGAGAAGCTGTGCCTTCTCGTCGCCACGTTAGATCTGGCAGATGACATTACGAGTGCAGGTGCGTTCGTCGATATCACCATCTACGTTCGCTGGTTACGACGTACGAGTGAGATGTTACGCGCGTCGAATCCGTTACCCACTCCACCGGCGATTCCGAAGCCTCCAGTGGCGCCCGCGGCAGAATTGCCCCGTCAGTTATCTGCGCAAGAACGACTCGCCGCGCGTGAAAAGTTAGTGAGACTATGGGAAGAACGAGAGCAACGACGACGAGCGTCAGCGTCATTAACTGCCTAGCTATTGAATGAATGTGTTACATGGTACATGAGCCGATTTACTTCTTCTTCACGAGAAACATCGAGAGATTTGATTGCTGCCCTTTCGCACGTTTTGCCGCTCCCTTATGCGACGCCGCGAGTCGTGCGCGCGATTGTGCGGCGTCGTGAATACTCTGCAATTTCCGCGCATAGTGCCAATCGAGATGTTCTTCTTTTTGAGACTCGGGAAACGCGCGCGCGCATTCCAGGCACGTCCATTTCGGCTCGTCTCGCGTTTGTTTTTGTGTCTCAGCAATCGTCGTCGGAGACAGTAGAAAGTTTTCAATTTTCGCCTGGTCCTCGGGTAGCTCGTCTTCGTGGTCAAACTGAGACGCACGAACGCCTACCAGGCGAAGTGTCATCGCCGCACCGATGGAGTTTTCATTACGCATCAAACGTAACGCCGAATTGACAATCGTTTGTACGTCGTTCGTTGGACCAGCGAGAGTAGTTTGACGTTGTATCACGTCGAACGTGTGGCGTTTGAGTTTTATCGCCACCATGCGAGCCTTAAGATTTAACGATTGACACTCGAGCGCCACGCCGGTGGCCATCTCCGTCAGCTTGGCGTCGAGATACTTTTTATCGCTCGTCGGCGTAAACGTTTCGCTCTTCGAAACGCCTTTCCTCCCAGTCTCTTCGCCGGATTCACTCGGGCGATACTCGGTACCTATGCCGAGCGCGACACCGAGCAAGAACTCAAATGCTTTTGGCGTGAACAGCGCGAGGAAAATTGCACGTTTTTTGAGTAAATCCCCGCACGTCTTGACGCCAAACTCGATCAACATGCGCTCGAGCGTCTTTCCGACGCCGTACATTTTGCGCACTGGAAGCTCCTCAAGAAACTTTAGCGTCGCCTCGCGCGTGGGTTCGAGTATATACTGCCCATTTGGCTTGTTGAAATCACTGCACACCTTTGCGAGGCGTCTCGAATACCCGCCGCCGACAGAACACGTTAAGCCGCCCGTCGCCTCCTTCACCTTGGCTCGAATCTCCTCCGCGACACGCTCCATCGTCGTACCGTGTTCCTCGCAATACTTTGTCACCTCAATGTACGCCTCGTCGAGCGAACCCGCGATAAAATTCGGATCGTACTGTGCGAACACCGTGCGCGACGCTCGACTGGCGGCGATGTACTTTTTAAAATCAGGCTTTACGAAGACCAAATCCGGGCATAATTTCTTGGCGATGAAACCGGGCATCGCCGCGCGCACGCCAAACTTCCTCGCCACGTAATTCGCCGTCGTGAGCACGGAACTAGGACCCGCAGCGACGCCCATGGGCACTGTCTTCAACGCCGGATTCGCCAACTCTTCGCACGCGGCATAAAATCCATCCATATCGCACACGAGCCACCGCCTCGAGACGTCTCGCGTCGCCTCCGCCGCCTCGGCGCGTTCATCCGACAACCTCTCCCAAACCTCCCACTCCCCTTGCGTCACATCTCGCGCACGCTTTTTCATCAACTCGATACGTTTCGTCGTTCGTCGCTCCTTTCGCTGTTCATTCTCATAATGCGGCGTCCCGGCGGTCGCTTCGTAGATTATGCGCTTCACGCGCTCCACGTCCACATTCTCCATCCCCGCCTTGGCGTGCGTAAACACCGTCCCGAACAGCTCCACGCCCTTAGTCGCACCGCGTGCCTCCCCCACCGGTTTAGCCGTCGTCAGCGCCGCGTGTTCGCGCCCCGTCGTCGTCGTTTCGTCCGCTTTATCGTGCGCCCCGAACGCCAACGACGAATCAACCTCATCCTCATCCTCGTCCTCGTCCTCGGCGCACAGCCCGTCGCCGTCCCACGTCAACGCGTCGTCGTCGTCGTCGCGCCACCGGTCGTCCACGCCGGCATCGCGCGCGCCGCCGCCGCCGCCGCCGCCGTCGTCGTCGTCGTCATCCATGTCGACGAGTGACGACGCCAACGGTGGGTGGTGCCCGCTTCATTGCCGCACGCATGGACGGCGTCGAGCGCGGCCGCGCGTACGCGGTGACGCTCGGCGCGAGCGTGCGCGATGCGTTCGGTGCGGCGAGCGGCGACGGCGGCGGCGACGGCGCGCGCGAGTCGAAGCGGCGGCGCGCGGAGGGTGATGATGTTGAAGGTGATGATGATGGTGACGGCGGCGCACCGGTGACGGTGTTCCGATACGACTTCATGAGCGACGACGCGGACCGCACGAGACCGGCGCGAGTGACGTGCGCGCCGAACGGTGCGGTGGAGGTGACGTTTGCGAGCAAGGCGCGCGCGAGCGAGGGTGGGACGGTGAGGTATCGAGGCGCGCACCGAGCGCGCGCGGCGAGACGGAACGACGTCGAAGACGGTGAAGCCGCGACGGAGGGCGCGAGCGATGACCGCGGCGTGGATTGTGCGTTGATATTTGATCGAAAGACGCAGAGTTTTGTGCTCGAGCGCGTGGCTGGGGTGGTTGGGAACTTGAGAATCGCGAGAGAGGACGCGCGGAGCGTCGGCGCCGGCGTCTTGGGCGACGGTGAATTAGATGTTTTAGATGGAGTAGAAGACGATGGCGGGGACGATGGCGCGGTCGGTGATGTCGCCGGGGTCGAGGCGGCCGCGGACGACGACGCGAGCGCGATGTTTCCGTCGTCGAAAAAGGAGTAGCGCGGTTTGTAACTGTTGTAGACGAACGTCACACGTCGACTCGCGAGCGAACGACATGTCGCGGTAAACACGCATCGATTTAAACAGCGACGATGCGAGGCGATGCGCGCGCGCTGGAACGCGCGACCGGGGTGCTCGCGGCGCTTCCTCCCGTGGAGCACGCGATAGCGTACGGTTCGGCGGTGCTCGCTGACGCCGTCGCCGCGTCTTCGAGCGCGCCGGCGCTCGACGTCTTACTCACCGTGCGCGACCCGGTGGCGTGGCACGAGACCAACATGCGCGCGAACCCATCGCACTATGCGCCGCAGATGCGTTTAGTGGGCGCGCGAGGCACCGATGCGGTGTCGCGAGCAGTCGGCGTCGGCGCGCACTACAACGCGGCGCTCGCGGACGACCGGGGACGCGGATACAAGTACGGCGTCGTCGGAACGTCCGCGGCGGTGGAAGATTTGACGACATGGAAATATTTATTCTTTGCTGGGCGCATGCATAAACCGCACGTGACGCTCGTGGCGAGCGAGGCGATGCTCGCAGCGCAAAAGGAGAATGTAGCGTTCGCGTGCCGCGCGGCGCTGCTTTCGTTGCCGGAAACATTTAGCGAGCTCGAGTTCATACGTGCGCTCGTGCGATTATCGTATGATGGTGATATACGCTTCTTGTTTGCCGCGGAAGACGCGCGAAAGATTGAACGCATCGCGAGTGGGAACGTCGAGGAGACGCGCTCGATGTACGAGGAGACGTTGCGCGTCGTGTTTCGAGACACAGTCTGCGTCTCGCAAACGCTCGGTGGCACGTGGACGCAAGACAAAAGCGTAGAAGTGTTACGTTCGCACGCCGCTGGTTTGCCAGTCAACGTACTCGCGGGATTGTCGTCGTCTAGGGTAGATGGTAGTAGTATCGGAGACGCGCGGCGCTCGAATGTCGCCGTCGACGCTCAGCGCGACGCCGTACGTCGTCGAATTAGGGATATAGTCCGCGTGAGTAGCACGCGACAAGCGTTCGCGGCGCTGCTGAGCACGTCGCCGCTGAAAGCGATGGCGTACGTAGGGGCGAAATTCGTCAAATCTGCGGCGTCGCGCTTCGGTCGATGACGAGGTGGCGCGCGGCGTCCAGTAGCTCGATGACGCGTCTCTTCGCTCGCGCATAGGCGATGCGATGTGCGCACGCAAACGAATGATGTTTGGTTCATTTAATCTCAATCAAAATTAGAATGGATAAATCAAAGGGTGCCGCCTGCGTGACGTGCGCCCAATCGTGCTACTATGATGTCTTCTTTGGACTCTATGCGTTAAAAACCGTCTCGAGTGCTTCGCACGAAGCTCTCGCGAAATTTAGTTGAAGCTGCTCGCCAAGGAGTCGACTTGTCCCTTGACGGACATGTCAATGAAACCAGAGCCATCCTTGCCGTATTGCACGACAAAGCCACCGAGGAGGGACTCGTCAACTTCCGGCTTGAGCTTGATGTTCTTCGCGCCCGTCATCTCTTGAAGCTTCTTCGCAATCATGAATTGTTGCTCATTTTCGAGCTTGACCGCAGAAGTCACGGTGGCGACCTATTCGAGGTGTGCACAAAAAATCATTCGTCAGTTTCATCGCATAAAACATCACCGCGATGCGTTCGCGCGCGCACACGCATCCTCCCAACGCGTCGCGTACGCCCCCATCGCGCGCGCGCCATGGGCCACATCCAAACCCTACCAATCCCGCGGGTAATCATTCGCATCATCAACGCACCTGCGTGTCCGTCGCTTCGCAAAACAACGTTTCAAACTCAGCAATAATAGTCTCGAGTTGATTCTCACGCTTCTTATCCACCAACAAGTTCAAAAAGTTGCTCGTAAACGCATGGAACCCAGCCTCCTTGCCGAGCTTGGCCAAAATGTCCTTCTTCTTGTCCACAGCCATCGTGGGGTTGGCTAAGAACCCAGCCACCGCGGCGTTGGCTTTGACGTACGCGTCGAGGGTTTCCATATCCGCGTGCACTTGTTCGAGCACTCCTCCGGATTTACACGCATCGACGAGCGCGGCGGCGTAGCCCGAAGACACGGCGTTCCCCTGCGCGCGAACACGAACACATCCGCGACCGGGAGATCGCGGGGGATAAAGGTCAGATACGGGGTTTGCATCGCGATTGAAGACGCGATCACCACGCATCGCCCGCGCACGCGCGACGCGAACGCGCGCGACGATACACACGAACGATTTTCGTGCGATATACGCCACCCACGCGTCCGCGCGTCCGCGCCTCGCGCGCCTGCGCGTCCGCCGCATCCATCATCATCCGACGACACCCGACAGTCACCCATCCATCCATCCATCCATCCATCCATCTATCCATCCGTTGACGACGCGATCGACCCGCGTACCTTGCTCGCGCGCACGGCGACAGATCGTCGACGCGTCGTCGTCGTCGTCGTCTTCGTGTGGGTCGTCACCACGGGCGTGGCGCGGGCGAGAGCGGATTGCATGGTCGTCGTCGCGGTCGCGGTTGTGACGCCCGCCGAACGAGGACGCCAGGACGCACACCCCTCGCGCAGCCACTCGTTTTTCGGGCGAGCCATGCGTCGGTGTGGAGTCCTGATCGGTCGATGGACGGGGTCTGGGCGCCGAATGTCCGAGTATTCACCCGCGGACGCGCGCACACGGGCGTCCGACGGCGCACACTACTGCTACAGTGCGATCGGGACGCGATAAACATTGCGATAAATATGACCGCGTGGTCGGTCGGACACGTGGTCGGTCGGACGCGGTTTGAAAATTTGAACGCGTCGTCGTCGATGATGGATTCGGCGCGCGCGCGCGAGCGTGCGACGCGCGCGCGTGTGTCGCGGAGACGACGGGTGTTCGTGTCTCGTGCGTTTTCGTTTTTTTCTTATTTTTGAGTCTTCTGTGGTGTGCTGGGACGTGACCGGTGCAGAGTACGACGACGACGACGACGACGACGACGACGGATTCGGCGCGCGGCGTGCACCATCCGAGTCGCATCGTCGCGGCGCGTGTCGTGCGTCGGACGGCGACGGGGCGACGACGCGGTCTAGACGGCGCGATGGCGAGCGCGCGGGCGATGGCGAGTGGGGCGACGCGCGCGGCGGCGTCGCGTGGGGCGTTTGTGTTGTTTGAAGGCGCGGATAGGTGTGGGAAGAGCACGCAAGCGTCGCGGCTGGTGACGCGATTGAACGCCGACGGCGTGCGCGCCGAGTTGTGGCGGTACCCTGATCGCACGACGGCTATGGGGAAGATGATTGATGAGTATTTGCAGTCCAAGGCGGAGATGACGGATGGGGCGATTCATTTGTTGTTTGCGGCGAATCGGTGGGAGAAGAAGGAGCTCATGGAGCGCAAGTTGAGCGAAGGCGTGACGTTGGTGTGCGATAGGTATTCGTATAGCGGTGTGGCGTTCACCGCGGCGAAGAACGCGCCGGGGCTGGATTTAGAGTGGTGTCGTGCGCCTGAGATCGGCTTACCCAAGCCAGATGCGTTGTTGTATTTAGAACTTTCGCTTGAAGAGGCGGCGAAGCGCGGCGGTTTCGGCGAAGAGCGCTACGAGACGACGGATATTCAACGCGCGGTGAAGAAGAATTTCGACGCCATGAAAGAAGACTGGTGGGATGTCATCGATGCCAGCCGCGATATGGATGATATTCAAAATCAAGTGGTCGATATTGCCAAGCGAACGGTGGAGAAATGTAAGGCTGGAGAACCACTCAAATACTTTGAGCGATGACGTACGTCGCTCGCGCTTTTCGCTTGTAACAAACGACAAAGACACACGCAATATACGTGCCCTCACTCATCGTCACGCACGCGACGATGACGTCACGAGACGTTCGAGAATTCGACGCCCTCATCTCGTCATTCGCCGAATCGTTCGGGAACGCCGCCGTCGTCGACCTCGAAACACACGAGGGCGAGGGCGAATTGGCGTCTGCGCTGCGCCGAGTGCTCGATGGTTCGGACGTCACCGCCGCTGACTACGCCGTTGAGCGCACATATACGGCGCTGAAAGCAAAGAATGCGTGGCCGGCGCCAGCATGGCGCGAGTGCTACGTGTTGGCGCAGCTCAGACGATGCGTGGAGCTGCTTCGAGGCGGTTGCGTCGGGACAGACGCGCGCGAGGCGCAACGCGCGTTGGACATGACGATCATCTTCGGCGCACCAAGCGAGCCTTTGCGAGGATTGATGCAAGCCGTCGAAAGTGCGTGTTTCGCCGGTGATGATGACGCGCGGCAGACGTACGTACGAAGTGCGCCACAGAGCGGGTTGTTATTTCCGAGCGAGCCGCCGTCGACCGCACTCGGTGTGCAGTGCCTCGAGCGCGTCGAAGGCACGGCGATAACGGTCAAAGAATTCAAGCAACGATTTTATTCCACGGATACGCCAGTGGTTTTGGCGAATCTCGGTAAAGATTGGCGCGCATTGCGCGTGTGGGACGACCTCGAGTGGTGGAGGCGCTTTCACGGCCACCGCTGCGTCCCACTCGAGATTGGGAGATATTCCGACGTTTCGGACTGGCGCGAAGACGTGATGACTGTGGACGATTTCGTCGAGAAATTCATGGCGCCATCCGTGCGTGAAGATGCGCAAAACATTGCGTATTTGGCACAGCATCCTCTCATCGACCAACTCGCGGATTTACGGCGAGACTTTGAGATTCCAGCGCTGTGCGCAAAGTCTCTCCTACGTATCAATGCGTGGATGGGCACGGCAGGAACCATCACGCCGTGTCACTTTGACTCATACGATAATTTATTGGGTCAGGTGCGTGCGTCGGAGGCCTCTTTTTTTTACTCGTGCGTCTCGCATTCTTATTTGGGAATTTCAAAGAAGCCGCCCTGTGAAGACGTGACAGTGGCGGTGATACGAATTCCCTACATCAAAGAGCGACAATAGAACCGAGACGTCGAAGTCATGACCCTCGGCCTACACAGCGCTCGACATACTGACACATCAAGAGCGCTCGTTCTCGATTCGATTGACTGACGCGCGCGCAACGTTTTTTCCCATTCGCAGGTTGCTGGTTACAAGTTCGTTCGATTATACTTGGAATCAGACACTAACTACATGTACCCAGATCGACTTACGCGACACTCTCAAGGAAATGCCAGCGCAGTAGATATCGAAAATTCACGACACTCTTTAGGAAATTTCAGCGCAGTAGATGTCGAAAATCCCGACCTCAAACGATTCCCAGATTTCGCGCGCGCGAAAGCGCTTGACGTCGTCCTAGGACCTGGGGACTTTGTATTCATACCAGCTCGATGTTGGCACTACGTTCGCTCGTTGACGCCATCGATTAGCCTTAATTTTTGGTTTTGATTTGTAATTTTAATCTCGGTGTAGCGGTACCGGTAAAGACGAAACCTGAAACAGTTACCCTCGGCGACCCCACTTGGCGACCCTTACGAGCGTACATTTATACCGGTGACTCGGGACTCGCTCACGAGGCGCGTAAAACAACAGTCATGGCAAAGAAAACGCTCACGCAATTCGACTACGAGACACTCGTCGCCGCCGCTGGGGCCATGCAAAACATGCTCCCGCAAACTCTTGCCTGGACCTTGCTTTACGTGCTCTTGCGCTTTGGCGTCTTCCGTAAGCGCACGGCAGATTTCTCCAACCGTGTCGTGAGTCTCATTCACGCATTCGTCGCTATTTATATGTGCGTGCGGTGTCTCCCGCACTGGGGTGCGTTGCTTGAGAACGTGGGCGGCGTCAACACGCGCGAGCACTTGGAGTGCATGACGATGTCCCTCAGCTACTTCATGTACGATTTCATCTACTGCGTGTTGAACAATGAAGTCGAAAACGTCGTTCACCACGTTTTCACCGTCGGTGGACTCACGAGCGGTGTGATGACGGGCACGAGCGGCCCAGAACTCGTCGGTTGTTTGTTTCTCATGGAGGTGAGTAACCCGAGTCTGCATGCTCGATTCTTATTACGCGAGCTTGGCATGAAGGAAAGTGTACTGGCGACTGTGAATGACTTGGTGTTTGCGATTTTATTCTTGGTGTGCCGCCTTGTGATTGGACCGCCTTTGGTGTGGAGGACGGTTACGTGCGAGACAAACGCGTACATTGTCAAGGCGGGAGGACTTGGTATTTTAATCGTCTCCTTAATGTGGGGCTGGAGAATCGTCATGATGATGGTTCGTACTAGCAAGGCGTTGCTGTTCGGTAAGAAGACGAAGAAGGCCTAGGCGTACGTTTGTTGTTGTTGTTGTTATTGACGCCAGAATAAATTAAGCACGTGTTGGTATTTTATTTTATCAATTCTTCTAAAGCAACTTGCAGCGTACGTTTTCAAACGCCATCATTACAACTCGTCGTGGCGCGTCGCCTCGTATTTCTCGTCTCCAGGGCTGCGCCATTGAACGCGCTTGGGCGTGTAAGCAACACTCAAAATTGTATCCGCCCACAACTTGGCCGCCTTGGTATTTCTGTACAACTTTTTAAACACAGCGTTCTTGATTGATGCGCGTAGCGCTTGTTTCTCGGCGTCACTGGCATTGGCCGTGGCAATGGCAACACGAACGTAGTCGTTCGCATCTTTCGCAATGAGTTTGGTAATACCCATGACTTTGTAATACGCCTGCGTCCAGCGTTGGCCAAGAGCTTTGCCTGGTAAAGTCACAATCGGTGCCCCCACTTCGAATGCTTCTCTCGTCGTCGTGTCTCCGCCAAAGTAAACACTGTCTAAAACAACGTCGGCAAGCTTGTACATCGCCATGAGTCGATAGTGCGCCATACGAGGTATGAATGCGACTCGGCTCAAATCTACGCCACCCTCCTTTTCCAAGCGCGCTGAAATTCTGGGATGCATGTGCTTGAGTTCCGGGTCGGTCAATTCAATAAGAATCAACACTGCATTCGGATCCTGTTTTTGTATGTCGCCGAGAATTCTATCGAACGTGACGTGATACTTGAAAGACGCTTGCGCGCAAAAGTACCACGTAGCTTTTGGGTTGCTTAGCTTTTGCGCGGAGCCTTCGGGAATGAAATCAAGATTTTCTCGCGTAAAATCCGCAAATGAATACCCCCCGCCAACGAGCGAGCGTTCATTCTCATCCGTACGTGGCGTGTACAATTCCCATGCGCTTTTCTTACTGTTGATTTTCAACAGTTCTTCAGTGTACCACTTTTGAGCGTCAGGGAGTTCTGCCATGTCCCACGACAGATAGTAATCCATGATGTCTCTTGCGATGCCCGATGTCACCGGGTGGCCGTGCGTCGTGATTTGCACTGGAGCAAGCTTTGATAGAGCCAGTTTATGCATTTCTCCCGTCATATGCAAGTCCAGGTAGATTAATACGTCGTACTTTTTCTTCTCGATGATCTCGCGATTCGTCGCGAGATTCTCATTCGACACGCTCAATGGTTCAAGATAGACATTTGTATCGGGATTCATCGACAACCTTTTGTCACCAACAGAAATATCAGTACGCGGATAATAAATGAAATCAACTTCCAATCGCTTATCCTTTTGAAGCTCTTGCAGAGTCCATCCAAAATTACCCCATATGCTCGACTGCGCCGAAAAGAAGGACGACACAAAGCCGACTCTTATTTTTCTACTTTTGAGTTGCTTGGAGTACTTCTTGCGTGATTGAGCGTTGTCTTCCACGGGCATGAGCTGCTTTGCTTGATACTTCAGTGTCGGAGTTACTTTCAGCCGCAGATTAACCCATCTCTCGTACTGCTCCTTGTAGTTCGCATCGTAGTACGCCATACCGAATGCATTCGCAATAGCACCACCATTCGCGCAATACATGTCGTTCTTCTGCAGGAGACTGTCAATTTTGGTGCTAAAACGGTTCACAACTTCACGTTCCACTGCTTCTGAACTTGGCACGTGCACAACGCTCGTTGCACGATAGATCAACCAACAGTCATCGGTTGAAAATCCCGATTGTTCAGCGCGATCAAAACTTGCGTAACCGATTTCGCCTTGCTGGCGCTCAATTCTGTAAAACCCACTTCGAACTGCGACGCCATAATATGCATTAGAGTTGCGCGGCAATGGTGGATTCAACTCATCAGCATGCTCCAGGACGTATTCCAAACGTTCGACACCGTCGAGCATCATGCTCGTATCCTTGAGCGCATCACCATTCATCATCTTTGAATTTCCCGTGGCAAGAAGGGCAAACTGGTTCATGGAATCAATTTCGAGAACTTTTTCGTAAAGTTTCATAGCACTCGTGATATCTTGCTTCACCTCCATAATTCGGCCAGCGACATTCAACGCGTCGATGTAATCAGACTGCTTTTTGAAGGTTCTCTTCACAATCGGATTTTCACCTGAAAACGCCTTGTGTATAGAGCCAAGGAAACGAATCCACTCGTCGATGCGACCTTGGAATCCAGCAGTGCCCCAGTCGTACACTTGTGACGCGAACACTTGTTGCGTTCTACGTCGTTTTTCAGAAAAGGGCGTCCAATATTCCTTGATAGCGCGATCCAGCGCGTCTTTAAACAGATCAGCATGTGCCTCCTTATCCTCATTGAACTCGTACAGGTGTCCAAAGGTCGAAAGCGTCTCTGGGAGCGCGCCTAAGCTGGAAGTCACGACTTCCACTCCTGCGCTCAACGCTTCGATGGCGGATATACACGACGTCTCAGGGAAAATGGATGGGTACGCAAAAATGTGAGACTTTACCAGTGCCTCGCGAATCTCTTCGTTCGGCACCGCACCGTGATAGTTGCACCCTGGATGTTCCCGGCACGAATCAAACAAATGTTTGTATTGCTCATCGCGAGCATTCCAACCATAAATACTGAAGCTTGAGTACACGTCCAACGTAATCTTCTTCTTGTGGCGCTTGTACAACTCTTCAAACACCGGAAGCAAAATCTCCAAACCACGGTGCGGAGTGGTGTGATAAATCAACCGAATGATCCCATCTTCACTTTTGACTTTTGTCTGTTGCGGAAACGGCTCAATCGCGTTCCGCAAAATCACGCTTCGCTGGAACACGTCGCCGAAACGTTGCTTATACGCCAGCTTTTGCCACTCAGACACGAAAACGAACGCGGCGAATCGGTCTCGACTGCTCGCTTCGGATAAGTGCGCGCTTTCAGGATCCATGGGTAGATCATTCAACCAAAGAATGTTGAGTACGTTCGGATCTTTACTCACGTGTCGCACGCGCGACTTGATGATGTGAAACCGCTTTGCCAGCGCGCGCGGCAGTCTCTGCTTCAGCGCCTCATTCAAGAGCTCCGTTCCACCTCGCGAGCCGATCGTGGTCCCGTCGCGTGCGATGTCTCCGATGCCCCCCTTCGTCACTCTCTCATCAATCTTCCCCGCGGCGCCGCGGTCGTTCCCCAGCGCCGCGCCACCACCCTTTGCGTCAGCATCGAACGATGTCCACCCGTAGAACGCCTCCACGGTGCGCGCACCGAAGCAAACCAACGCGACACATACGCATGCGATATTAAATATCGCGGTCGTGCGCGCGCGCTGAACGCGCATCTTGCGCGCGTGGACGTGTGGCGCTCGCGGTGCGCATCTTGCATCGGCATCGCGCAACGTGCGGTCGGTCGGACGCTGATACGGGGCGACATTTTGCGCCGCCGCGCACGCGTGACGCACGCGCGCGCGATGCGGCGCGAGGTGCAACGCTGCCGAGAGAGGTGTCACGCTCGGCGTCGTTCACGACGCCGGTGTGACGACAGTGATTGCGGCGCAAAAGTAACGCTTGTTATTTGGAGATATTTTTGGACATATTCGGTCGCGCACCATTGCGCGTCGAGCGACCTCATCGGCATCGATGGGGGCGCTGGGGTGTTGTCCGATGCGCTACGACACGGTGGCGATGTTTGACGCGCGCGATGTGCCCGAAATGGGCAGTCCTACGGGTTTCGGACTCGATGTGGAACGCGACGCTGCGTTTGAAGAGGCACAGCGCGGCGCGGGCGAGCGCGAGCGCGAGCAGGCTGTGGTGTGCGAGGTCGAGTCTCGAGTGCTGAGTCAAAGTTTAAATGACTCGTTACGCGTACTAAAGCGGCGCAGACGTCTTGAGCGCGTGACGAGAAGCGTGCAACTAGTCCAGGCGCCAGCGGCGATGCCGCGCGTAAGAGCCGAAAAGCCGAAACAGAAAATCAAGTCTAATACAAAAGCGGTGTTTGAGACAAGCGACGATTTATCGCCACTCGATGCTCCAGAAAAAGAAATTGAGAGGTTCATATCTGCATCGAATCACGTCACGCGAAGTTCGAGTGAGGTTGCATGGGAAGAACAACTCGCCGGCGTCGCGACGGCGAATCGGCTCGTAATGCATCATCAGACGGCGTTGGCGCTATATCTGCGTCCATTCATTATCGCCGTGGCGTCTTGCGTAGAATGTATGCGATCATCCGTTTCTAAAGCTGCTTTAAATTTGGTGACGACAATGGCGCATTACATCGGCGATCGTCTGAGCGCAGAGTTTGGATGTTTGCTTCCATGCTTACTCAAACGTTCGAGCGAGTCAAATTTTTTGAGCGCCGACGCGGATTTGGCCATGCAGAACGTGATATCGGTCATTCACCCACACGTAGTGATTCGTGAGTTACATCATTTTGCAAACGATCGAAGACTACGCGCTCGCGTGCTGAGTGCGCTCGAATTTTGCGTGACGATGTGCGCTGAAGAGGATGTATTTAGAGGACGCGCCGGTCGAGTGGCGTGCGAGCACGCACTGGCAATCTTAGATGAAACCATGCGCTGCGCCGATGCCGAAATGCGACAGTGTGTGAAAATAGTCTTACGCCGCGTGTACGACATAACAACACCGAACGAATGGACGAGAGCTATGCGAATACATCCGGATTTGAACGAGTTATTCATAGACCTCATCGCGCGTAGAAAATGTTATTAAAATCAAACAATCATGACAAACGACGAACGACGCAGGTGATAAAAATATTGAATTGTGTGCTGAAGAAATAGGAAGCAATGGATTTATTCCATCTTGCCTTCTGCGTTCTCCTCGGTGCGGTACTGCTCTCTCCACGCGTCGCCCTTGTTGTTCTTCGGCACGCCCTTTTCAATGTCTGGGGAAGACAAGTTCAACTTGGAACCCAACGCCTTGTCATCAAACTTCGTGACATCCACGTCGTAGTTTTCAACCGTCATGCTGTCCTTGAGCGTCTCCGTCACCGGCTTGGCCAACAACCCATCCTTACCCTTGACTTCGGCTTCGGCTTGGAACTCCTTGGACTTGGCGTTCGCCATGCCGAGCGCCATAGCGGCGAGTTCCTTCTTCTTGCGCTCACGTTCAGCCTTCTCTTCCGGCGTTTCCTTCTCGCGCTCCGCTTGTTGACGAGCGATGTCCGCCATTTGCTGACCGAGCGGCGAGTTCGGGTCGACTTCTCCCGCGATGGCGTTCAAGCGCTCCGTCGCGTTCTTCCCGCGGGAATCTTCACCAAAGCCTCCGTACGCGCGACCTTGCGATTGCAACACCTTCAACACATTGTCCGTCGAAAAATCGTTCGACTTGGCAATCTCTTGAATCTTCGGCAAGAGCGAGCCGAAACCGAGCGGCAACACCAACCAAGACACGCCTTCGATGGACCCGAGCAACGTCCCCGGCAACCCGTGGCCCGACACCGCCTTGCACAACAACGACAATCCAACCACGGGCACAGTCGCCGCGGTGACAATAGGGGGAATCTTACACGTCAACTCGTTGTACTTCTTGATCGCGTCCTCGGGCTTGAACTCGGCGCGAACGACCACGTTCGGGCGCGCAGCGCTCGACGATCGGCGCGAGACGCGCGTGCGGCGCGACATGCACGCGCTTTCGGGCGCGCGCACCGCGGAGCGCATCGACAGAGACGTAGACATGATCGTAGCGTGCGTGTTCGGGGGCGTGAGAACGCGCAAGCGTGCGCGGGCGAGGCGCGCGCGACGAAGATTGACGATGATTATCGTTATCCGTATCTGTCAGTTGCAGATCTCAGATTCCGTGTCATCGTCATACACTCGACACAGTATTCTAAAACTCGCAAACATAAACAATTTTATCGCCGCGGGCGCGATCTTATGTCTTGAAATAGAGTACTCAGACATAATATACGTATAGACACACGGCGCGCGTTCCATTCGACGCCATTCGGCGCCATTCGACGACGCGCGCGAGGCGACGGCGACGACGACGGCGCGAGGGCGGAGATTTTTGTGCTTTCCGTGCCCATGTCCTCGTTCTCGGTGGTTTCGGTGCTTCCGCGCGCGCGCACACACGGCGTAAAGACAGGCGGTGCGTTTCGACGTCATCGACTGCGCGCGCGTTCGGGCGCGCGCGTGCGCGCGGGTGACGTCGATGACGAGTCCATGTCGCAGCAAAAGTTCGATGCGCGCGAGTTTAGCGCGGAAGTCGAGCGCGTGGCGGCGTTAGGGATGCAGCAGGCGCTCGTAGAAGTGGATAGGCGACTGAGCGTGGCGATGCGCGGCGAAGCGTCGGGCGCGTCGGGCGACGCGGAGGGCGTGACGAAAACCGCCGGCGATGACGCCGAACGCGAAGCTGTGGATATAATATCATGTTTGAGGCAGTCAGGGGCGATTAAGGCTTTCGGGGCGGCGCATAATGTGCCGAAGAGGGATTACGCGTTGGCGGAGCTCAAGTTGAATAACATCGAGGCGGAAAAATTGCTCGCGCCGACAGAGTCGACGATTGTCGGCATTCGCGACAACTTCACGCGAGCACTTGGTTTGGGTTACGTCGCGTATTTGTTTGCGTTGCATCCGACGTTTGCGCAAGGGGCAGGTGTGGCGGCGTTTGCGGCATTTTGTGCGACGTACGATCAAGTCGCGTTTAACGGCGGCGTCTCCGCGCTCGTGCTGGACACGGTGGCGCAAATGACATCAAAAGAGTACGTCATGCGCTTGCGTCGGCACGAAGCCGCGCATTTTCTCACGGCGTACTTGATTGGGATATTACCCAAGGGATACACGTTGAGTTCAAAGGATGCGTTTCAAACGTATGGGGCGTTGAATATTCAGGCGGGGTGCGCGTTTTGCGACGGAGAATTCCAACGCGAGGTGGCCAAGGGCAAAATTACTTCGACATCGTTGGGGCGATTCGCGTGCGTGGCGATGGCGGGTATTTGCATGGAATATATATTATTTGGTTTTGCCGAGGGTGGGTTGAGTGACGTGCAGCAGCTCGATGGGTTGCTGCGTGCGTTGGCGTTTACGCAAAAAAAATCAGACTCTGAAGTGCGCTGGGCCGTGCTGAACACAACGTCGTTATTGCGTCGACACGTCAAGGTGACGGAAAAGCTCGCCGACTTGATGGCACGCGGTGGCACGGTGGGCGAATGCGTGATGTTAATAGAGAACGAAGTCGCGGCGGCTCCGTTGATTTGAGTTTGTACTGATACGTAAAAATTGTAATTTGACAAATGCGAGCGTTGAGCTAATTTTTAAATGTGACGGCATCTAAGCGCCATCCTGAGTGAGTGGCTTTTTCGCGCTAAAAAAAATAAACTGGTTTCTGACGTCGCACTTGAAGTCAACCAAACCGCAGTCCGCGCACAAGTCCTGCAACTCTCTCTTGCTCCACCAGCGGAAGCCTCGTTCGGCGTTGGCCGTGCGCGAAATATCGCGAGACACCGAATCGAAGAGCTGTTGTTGGTCTTCGTTCAAGAATGGCAATTGCAAGTTCAAGAATGTTGTGCCGCAGAACGTCGCACCGGGCTTCAATACGCGCGTGATTTCCGCGATCGCCGTCGTGCTATCCGGCCAGCAGTGAATCGCCGCGCCGGCGTGAACGCCATCCAACGACGCCTCCGGAAACGGCAATCGCGCGATGTCGGCTCGAACAAAGACTACATTGGCATCACCGAGCAACTTCTCCTCATCCATGTACGTCTTCGCCTGACGAAGCATAGCGTCAGAGTAATCGAGCGCTACGACGCCCCTGTACAAGCCAGACTTTAAGAATCTACGGCTGAACAAGCCGCTCCCGCACGACGCGTCGACGATGATGCCATCCTTGGCGGCGTCGCCGAGCGCCTCCATCGCGAGTTGTGCCTCTTCATCCGGACCCGGAAACCCTGCGCGTTTAAAGCTATCACGCCAACCTCGTTCGTACGCAAACGCCACCTGCGGAGTCTCAAACGTCGCCGTACCGAAATAACTCGACGTCGGCAACAAGCCTTTCAACTCGCTCGGCAACGCTCCGCGCACCAAATCATACAAGCTCCCCGGCGCCGCATCGCGCGACGCCGCATTCACCGCACTCCCCACGGTCAAATCCCATCGCCCATCATCCTCAACGTACTTCAACCCACTCGTGACGTCCACACCATCCGCATTCAACGCTCGAAAGCTCACCGGACACGCCAGCGGAAACCGAACGCGCTCGCGCGCGCGCGCCTCCACCTCGCTCGGCGTCACCCGCTCCTCCTGCACGTTCCCATACACCGCATCGGGCGTCAACGCGCGCGGTGCGACGCCATCCTCGTCATCGCTCGCGCTCGCGCTCGCATCCGCGTCGCTCGCCCGCGCGCGCGCGCGCGACACGGCGCCACGTGACGTCATCGTGCGCGCGCGCATCGCGACGCACGGACGACGCGCGATCGGCGCCGACGACGCCGACCGCGCGACGGACGGGGTGAACGCCATCATCGCGCTGTGCCGGCGTCGCGTACCGCGTCCGCGGGCGTCGAGGCGCGGGGGAATGGCGCGCGAATCGACGACGCGCGTGGGCACGGTCGGGCGGTCGCAACGTTCGGACATTCGGCGTGCGCCGGCGCGACTTTGGGGTTCGTCACCTTCATGGGTTCTGGGCGTTCGCGCGCGCGTCGACGACGCCGCGCGCGGCATCGCGCGACGCACGCGCGCGGCGACACGCGTCTTTTTCGCGTTCCGAGCGGTTCGGGCGACATCGGCGACGCGACTCGACGCGTTGCACACGGGTGAGCTTTGCGCAAAAGGTACTTTTTGTTTCTGTGGATCATCGACGTCGGGGTGCGGTGCGCGGTGGTGTGATGGCGGACGCGGTGGTGGCGGTGGCGACGCACGCGGATCACGCGCGGGAGAAGTCTCCGTATTATGCGCACCGTATTGATTTATTTGATAAGTACTATGCGCGGGAGTTGCAGCGGGTGGTGGACGCGAAGGCGGTCGGGACGGCTATCTCGGTGACGCTTCCGGATGGCGCGAAGAAGGAGGGTGTGAAGTTTGCCACGACGCCGTTTGATATTGCGCTTGGGATTCATAAGAAGCTTGCGCAGAGTGCGCTCGTGGCCAAGGTGGATGGTGAGTTTTGGGATATGCGACGTCCGTTGGAGGGCGATTGCAACTTGGCGTTGTTTACGTTTGACGACGACGAAGGGAAGGAGTGCTACTGGCACTCGAGCGCGCACGTTTTGGGTGAGGCGTTGGAGTTGGAGTACGGCGCGGATTTAACGATTGGGCCGGCTATTGATGAGGGTTTCTACTACGATTGCTTTTTGGGTGAACGCACGTTGACTCCGGAAGACACGGAAATCATCAAGGGTCGCATGGAAAAGATTATCAAGGAAAAGCAAGAATTCCAACGCATCGTCGTCACCCGTGCCGAAGCATTGGAGATGTTTGCCGAAAATAAGTTTAAAATCGAGCTCATTTCCAACTTGCCGGAAGAGGCGACGATTTCTTGCTATCGATGTGGTCCGATGGTTGATTTGTGCCGCGGACCGCACTTACCCGACACGGCGTGGTTGAAGGCGGTGACTGTGAACCAATGCTCGCGTGCGTTCTGGCGCGCGGATGTCACCAAAGAACCTCTCACGCGAGTGTACGCGGTGACATTCCCGAATGACAAGCTCATGAAAGAATACCATACGCGCATCGAAGAGGCGAAGAAGCGCGACCACCGTACGCTCGGCATTGCTCAAGAATTATTCTTCTTCCACCAGCTTTCTCCGGGTTCGTGCTTTTTCCACAAGAATGGCGCGCGCATCTACAACAGCTTGGTGCAATTCATGCGCGATAAATATTGGGAGTACGAATACGATGAGGTGATTACGCCGAATATCTACAACTTTGACCTCTGGAAAACGTCTGGTCACGCGGCGCACTACAAGGAGAACATGTTTAGCTTTGACGTCGAGAAGGCGGAGTATGGTCTCAAACCCATGAACTGCCCGGGTCACTGCGTCATGTTTGCTCAACGTCATAGAACGTACCGCGAACTCCCGATGCGCATGGCTGATTTCGGTGTTTTGCATCGTAACGAGTTCTCTGGCGCGCTTCACGGCTTGACACGCGTGCGCCGCTTCCAACAAGACGACGCTCACATCTTCTGCCGTCAAGATCAAATGGAGACCGAACTCATCAACTTTATGAAGTTCTTGGACGAAGCGTACGAGGTCTTTGGTTTGACGTACGAGATGGCGTTGTCCACGCGCCCGGAGGGTTACTTGGGCGAGTTGGAGGTTTGGGACAAGGCGGAGTCCGCGCTCAAGGCGGCGTTGGACAAGAGCGGCAAGGCATGGAAATTAAACGAAGGCGATGGTGCTTTCTACGGGCCGAAGATCGACATTACCGTCTTCGACGCGTTGAAGCGTAAGTTCCAATGCGCCACGGTTCAGCTCGATTTCCAACTCCCAATTCGTTTCGACTTGTCGTACGTCGACGAAGACAACAAACCCGTCCGGCCGATTATCATTCACAGAGCCATCTTAGGTTCTGTCGAGCGCATGTTTGCGATCTTGACGGAGCACTTCGCAGGCAAATGGCCGTACTGGCTTTCGCCCAAGCAAGTCATGATCGTGCCGATTTCTGAAGCCTCCAAAGACTACGCGTGGGAAGTCAAGCGTCACCTCCGCAAGGCGGGACACCATGTCGAGGTGGATGATTCTGATCGCAAGATGCAGAAGAAGGTTCGCGAGGCACAGCTTGAGCAATACAACTATATTTTGGTTGTCGGCGAAAGCGAAAAGGTCAACTCCACGGTCAACGTGCGTACGCGCGATAACAAGGTGCACGGTGAACACACGATTACGTCGCTCATTGAAGTGTTAAACCGCGAGCGCGACTCGAGAAGTTTAACGTGCTGCTTTGAAGACAACTCGGCGGACGCCGCGCCGGAAGCCGCGGCAGAGTAACTGCACACACATACACTTAGGATATATGCAATATCGAAAGCAATGAATTCAATGATTGTGAGTGCGTAAAGAAAATGTAAATTCTAATGTTGCGCCGCGCCGCTACGTTTCGCTACGTGTACATGTTGATACAGAGGTTTGTTTGTTTTCGTCGTCGTCTTCATCACGCGTGCATTCATGAAACTTCGCGTGGAAACTCGAGAGAAGAAATTGGCAAGCTGTGTTTGTGGCACGTGCACACGATGTGCTCGCCGATGTAGATCGTCTTGGGCATGTACACCGCGAAGCAAATAACGACGACGTGCTTTGGCAAGTCGTGATCGCCGCTCTTTTCGCTCGTGCTAATCGGCTGCCCCCACTGCGCGCTATGATCTTCTCGGCAAATACTACGCGTTAACGCGTAGTTGATATCCAATGTAAACCAATCACCTTGCGTATTAATGCGTCTCGAAGGGCACATGCCGTTCTGAAGAATCGATTTGGCCGCTGTGGCGCTCGTCCCGTGAAACGCCAAGACGATGTCGTGGTTGCACGCGTGCTTGACGTTATCAACGAAACGGCGGTACAAAGGCGTGCCCGGCATGGAATGTTCATTCAAGCGCACGGAGAATTGAGAAGAAAGAATATCGTTCCCGACGCGGTATGGTGCGCGAATCTAATTCGTACAAAAATGCAAGCGCGGTTAGTCGAGCTCACGCGTCGACGCGCCTTTATCTCACCTGCACTGGTCGTTCTTCAATCAGCGCTCTGTGCGCGTGTTTTCGAGACGAAATCTTGAAAATGAAGTCATTGTTGCAGTTAGAGCACGTGCGCGCGCTCTTTCGCGAGCTCGTCGAACGCAGCGCGCGATTTTCAAACGCGCAAATGTCACACTGCCAATTCTCGAATGCCGACGCAACCTCGTTGTTGTATGAGCTCGAACGCGTGTTGTGCGGATGCGTGATGGCGCTTTCCGCGTCGGCAGGCGGCTTGTCGTTTCGTCGGTTTCCGAAAACGATGTGCACCATGGCAGACGCGATGACACCGATGATGCACGCAGCGTGGTTCATTGTGAAGTGTCCATTGGATGTGGCAATGAAACGAGACGCGCGGGACACACGTTCTGAACCTTGTCATTTGATGGTCTCTTAAAGAGCAATCGCGCTTAGTGTCAATTCGAGCACACACAAGAAACGCAACTACTATGAAATTCTAATCGTTCTAAAAGTCTATGCGATGTAACTTATGTGCATCACAGTACGAGATGTACGTCCACCAAACGCGCTCCTGGTACGCCGCATGATTTTATGGCTTGGGCGACATCAGGCGATGTTTTAGCAACGTGCGGTCTCAGAATGCCGACAACATGACCACCCGAGCCAGCACCACATATGAATGTGCCTTGACAAAACGGTCGTAACGCATCATATATCGCCGTGACTGACGGACTCTCAATGGAAGGCCAAAGCTCGCGCTGTACGCGTTTGTGCGTCTCGAGCAAAACCCCGAGCTCGGCGAGTCTTGCTTCTAGTCCGTGTTTCCCATTATCTTTAGAAAGCGCATCGTGCATTTTCGACGCGATTGTAGCCGACTTTGAAAGTGCAGACGCCACACCAACCTCTCGCCGTTGCCACGTGGCGACTACAGAGTCGCACACACCTTTAGCCAATCGACACGTCCCGGTAAAGACGCACACAATGCGATGATTGAACAAGACTTTCTCGTCATCGGTGAAACTCAATACGTGGTACACGTAACTTGGCAACGCCTCATCGTGAGTCTCCGATTGGAAATGACTACAACCTGGCGAAGAAATGGACAACCGCATCCCCACCAGCGCTCCTCCAACTTGGTCCTGCCAGCCGCCTCCTGTGGTCATGAGCTGCTCAATGGCCAAAACTGCGTTCACCATCCAGCCAACCTTGAAACTTGCGATGTTTCCCTTTGCATCGGGTTTTGTATCGGGGATTCGCACGACGTGACACGCGAGTTTACTTCTGTCGTCTGACCAATTCCACGGTTCTCCATACAGCAACTCAAGCAAACTGTGCAGCATGGCGAATGCTAAAATGCTACTTGTCCCTAACCCGGAGCCCTTAGGAAGATCAACAGATGAATAAAGCTCAATGCACCCATCGAAGTACTGGTGGCCTCTGAACCTGTGCATGATGTACAGTTCAAGATTAAATGCCGTCGCATCGAGAGCGAAAATCCTAGACAAAAAGAATGCCCAAACAGCCTTGTGGAGCGCAAATGCAGACGAAGGATCGTTGTACGTAAGCAAATCACTCATCGTGTTTACGTCTTCTGTACTGATGTTACCAGTGATTGGATCTCGCACTGCGAGTCGAATGACGGGCTTTTTTATATCACCGAGATCCTGTGGAAATGACGCGCGCGCGAGGATCGGCATTTCGCCATTGACGAGGCATGGTACATGAAGCACACAGCCTCGATTCTCTAAGCAATACGGCGGCGTATCTGTCCATCCGCCCGCGAAATTAAGCCGTGCCGGATATTTTACTATGACGTGCTGGAATGGGGAGCCACGTATATTCGGCTGTGGAAATTTGCTTAGGCTTAGTTCTGTGATAACCGTGCGTAGAAACGTCTGCGCAATCGCCGCAGCGTGTGGTAGTCGTAACGACAACGCTGCCCGTGCGCGGAAAAGGAGCGTCGAGTACATTCTCTTCTCGATCATCGGTATCATTTTTTCCAACTCTGAGCAAACGCTCGTTTCATTTAGAAATGAATCTTCACAACGTTTCCGAATCTCCAACAAATGCCGTCGCTCAGCAAGATTCGACCATTCATCCGCGGGTAAACCAGCGTTGAGCAAGGTATAAAGTGTCTGAGTTATGATCTTCTCGTGTAAATCATTTTGTCTTTTCAACATCTCAGTGTGTTTCGCGTGCAACCGTAGTGCCTGCGCGATGCTCAAATATGAAGAAGAATCAAAGGGGTACGCATATTCTTCTTGCTTTTCATTTCGCAGAATGGACGCCATCCACAACGCATATTGTTCAGCGGCGTAACGCTCGTTTGCAACTCGGTAAATTGTTGCGAACGTTGTCGTATGCGATTGCTCAACTGCCCACGCCCCGCCGGAAGGAAGCGCGTTGTGCTTGCGTAGAATCTTCACAGCGTCTTCGACTAAAACGCCGCACACTGTGCTAGATGTTTTAGACTTCATCACGTCATCAACATGGAGTATAATCGTAACATATTTACCACCATTCAATGGAAGGGTATGCATGAATGTTCCAGGTGGCACCTTGGCTCCGTTATGAAGGTCAACGTCGTACAACGCGCATCGTTCACCAATCGTTGCGCCTTCTTGCACTGCACATTTCACGAGACATGAGCCTTGCCCGATGCGCGCTTTCTCTTCAATCGAACTGAGCATGATTGTTGTTAACGGCGGCGTCTCAACGGAAGAATGAATGTATGACGCCATTTTCACCGGGAAGTTAGGTGCTGGAAGCAAGCGCAAACATTTCTCATCCACAGTAGTATGGTAAAGAAACTCTGGTATAGTCCCGAGATGAATAAATCTACTTGTCAGTAGAGGAATAACAACTAACGGTCGGCCGTGCATGACTTCTGCAACCGCTCGCCGAGCGAGGCGCAATCGTTCGCTACCATCTAAATTTGTCGAAGACGTCACACTTGCCAAATGGTCCACTCTATCCAAGTATGACGTGTCCGCCTTGCGGCCGAGTGGTTGCATGAAATCACCATAAGCATCAACCTCACATTCTGCCAAGACATCCGCTTTTGTTTTCGCAAGCGCAATGAGTGCTTCGCACGCCTCGACGCCGATGTGAAACGCACTATCAGTCAGCACCCATTCATCGCTTTGAGTTTCATATCCTAATAACACCGCCCCTGCCTCACGCATGGCCTCGGTACTCGGCTTTTGCAAACACCTATGGCTCATGAGCGGTCTCAGGGACGTTTGATCATTTCCAGCACGCATGGCCTCCATCCTCATTTCTACTTCTTTTGCGTCGCAACAAAAAACTCCGTGTTGCGAGCCAATACTTAACGGGCTTGGATGACCCAGTGCGGTTATCCCGCGTCCCATAGCCTCATATACGACAGCATCGTACGACAACGGCGCGTCTCCGTACTCGAGTAGTACGTCAGCCGAGGAGACAAAAATTCCTGGCGGTAACGCCTTTGCGAATGCACTCAACTGCACCAGCTGGGCCTCCAACACCGTCGCAGGCATGCCAACGCCCGCGGCATCCATAGGGATTTCAGCAAAAGCTTTCCCACACGCACCGTGCTGCGGCGCTCGCTCGCTGTGTCCACCGGTATGAAGCACAAAAATCTTCTTCGTGCACCAAAAGTCTCCAAACCAATCCTCGAGGAGTGCGGCGACGCGAATCGTGGCTCCACCCGATCCGATGCGACCCCCAGGGGGATCGGCGACGCATACGTATCGCTCGCGCTCACCTGGAAGCGCGCCTGCGTCGAAGAGCGCGTCGAGGCGCTCGCTGAAACACGCAGATTGCTCACGGGAGCTCGAGGTGAGCACGACGGCGTCCCAAAACTCTCGTCGCAACGGCGCGGGATTTGCGAGAAGCGAGCGGTAGCGTCGCAGCCGTGATTCATGTGGCATTTCATCTAAATCAACCGCCATGACGAGGCGCGCGACGGGAGTGAAGATGCGAGGCGCGCACTGAAGCGAAAGCTATTGGACGGACACCTATTACTTACATAACGCGAGACGTGCTAACGCTTCTTTGCATCACGATTAGAAATGGCGCTCAACGCCGCCGCTCGCGCCGCGGCTTTCCGTTCCGCTTCTTCGAGCATGTCTCGTTGTACCGCCGCTCGGTGGCCTAGAATCGTCGATTTCGACAGCTGGAGCGAAAACGCGGCGTTCAATAGCTCATCGGCGTCGGTTTGATGCCTATATAGCTCCTTCAACGCCACCATGACGTCTGGCATGTTATCACACGCCAGAATCTCGCGCTCGTATAGCTTTAACATGGCTATGACGACGCGAAACCACACCTTTTCGCCCTCGGCTAATACGCAATCGAGCACTCGCGCCGTCGTGCTCGCCGGCAACGACTCGACAAACAAGCACAACAACCACTTACTGGCAATCATCACCAGATCTACGTCTACCGCACGCAAGTGCTTGGCTATTTTTGGCGCTTGTGTGTCTAATATCTTGTGTAGGATTTTATACTGCGAAATCGTGCCTTTGATATCGCTCGCGTGAACGTCGCTCGGGAGCAACTCGTCAAGTAACGCCGTAAACGTCCAAAACGCGCGTTCTTCATCACCCATGACGATCCAGATAAACGCTGCGATGTAGTTCATACCTTGACAGTACCCAGTCGTACGATTATGCCTGGCGTACGCGAACAATATCCGCCGGAGCACGTCGTTCCCGCCCTCTCCCGCCGCGCCGTTGCCGCGTTCGTAGTTTTCATTCTCTGGAAACGTTCTCGCCAAATCGAGCTCAATCTGATCCGTCACCTTCTCATCTACCTTCATCAGGAGCAAGTTTTGATAATACGCCACTGACGGTGCATTTTCACGCATCTCTTTCGCGCCAGAACACTCAAACCACACGTCTCGACGTAAATCTCTTGGCACGCCTCGACGGATCGCGCGCTTCGCGACGCACCCAACCTCGCGCAGCACCGACGCATCCTCGCGCACGCGCGCCCAAAACCGCGCATCCGACGCCGACATCGACGGCGATGCCGGCATCCGCGGCTCACCCGCGTGACGCGCGCTCGGAGAAATCGTAAACCCGTACTCATCCTTGGACTGGCCCATCGACGAGAACGACGACGACGGCGAGCTCACGCCCCGCGCCTCGCCCTCGCTCGCGTTCTCGCCCCTCGCCGACGCGCAGCGCACGCATGAAAACATCGTCGACGATCACCCGCGCGCGATCGCGGCGCGCGTCCACTGCTGGCGACGATGCGTCGAGTGACGCCGCGCGCGAAAGACTGCCGCCACACCATGTCGCGCGCCACCGCATCCGTCGCGTCATCGCGCGCGCCGTTCGCGCGCCCGTCGTTCGCGCGAGACGATGCGGCGCGTTCGCGCGGTGCGCGCGGCGCGCGGGCGCGCGCGGGGGATGCGTGCGGCGCGCGTCAGGGGCGCGGAACGCGCGCCCGGGCCGTTGGCTGCGCACCATCAGCGCCACCAACGTCGATGTTCGGTGCGCGAGGCGCGCGCGAGGACGCGAGCGCGTCGTCGTCGACGCGAAGGCGCGATGGGTGCGGGTGCGCGCGCGGCGATCGCGGGTGGTGCGCGAGCGCGAGCGCGAGCGCGAGCGCGGACGCGAACGGCGCCGGCGACAGCCAGGAGGAGGACTTACCAGAACTATTAAAGATGAGCACGACGCGCGCGATTTGGTACGTCGGGTGGCCGACGACCGTGATTGGGTTGCTTCGATCGCTGTTTCCACTCACCGATACGTTTTGGGTGGGTAAACTCGGGATCGACGACTTGAGCGCGTTGTGCTCGAATGCGTTTGCCGGGTGGATGTTGTATTTGGTGTGCGCAATCGTGGGCTACGGCGTACACAGCAAGGTGAGCGCGCGGGTGGGGGCGAAAGATTACAAGGCGATCGGCGCGGTGCTTCGTGACGGGTTGTACGGGGCGTTATTTACGTATTTTGCACTTTTAGCGTTGGTGCCGCACACCACGCTGTACACGAAGACGTTGGGTATCGCGAGCGCGGCGACGTTCACGGTGGCGCAGCAGCACTTACAGGCGTCGTTGATCGGTTCTATTGGCGTGTGTTTCAGTAATGTATTAGAAGCAACTTTGCGTGGGTTTGGGTCGATGAAACCTGCGCTTTGGGTGACGTTGTTAATGGTGGCGTGCAACGTCGTGCTGGATCCCCTGTTTATTTTCGGCGTCGGGCCGTTTCCTGAACTCGGCGTCGCCGGTGCCGCCGTGGGTACGAGCATCGCCAACTGTGTCGGCATTGTATTGTATTATCGTATGCTGGTTAAGGATTTCAAGGTGCAAGTGCCGTGGACTCGGCCGAATTGGAAGGCGCTGAAGGACATCGTCATGGTGGGCGGTCCAGTCGCCGTCGCCGGCATCGTCTTCGCCATGGTGTACGTCGGCATGGGTCGAACATTGAACAGTGTGGACCCGCTCGCGATCACCGCCATGGGTCTCGGGCAGCAATTCGAAAACATTCCATTCACCGTGACTGAGGCGTTTAGAATCGGTGCGTCGACGATTGTCGGCCAATGGATGGGCGCGCGCAACGCCACGCGCGCGAGAGACGCCGGATGGAGCGCCATTCGCATCGCCTCCCTCGCGCTCATTCCGTTTGGAATTTTCTTCATGATTTTCGCCCCACAACTCGTTGGGATGCTCACTCAAAACGCCGAAGTCGCATCGCGCGCGGTGACGTACATGTACTGGAACTTCCCGCTCGTCTCTTTCATGGCGCTCGAATGTGCCGTCGAGGGCGCGTTCACCGGCACCGGCGTCACCTACCCCGTGCTCGTGTGCGCGTTATTGCTGAACCTCTCGCGACTTCCCCTCGCCGCCACACTGGCGCCGCAATACGGCGTCGCCGGCGTCTGGTTCACCATTGCCATCACGCAAATCATCAAGAGCTTGTTGAAAACTGTCTGGCTCCGCAAGCTCTTCAACGACCTCATCGCCGACGAACGCGCGGGCAAGCGTCTCGTCGAGTAAATATATATGTACACGGTATGCGTATATCCACCTCGCGACGGACTCACGAGTAGGCCTAATCTTACCGTAATACGCATCCATCACACGCGCCGTCAGGTCTGGTCCATCGACGCCGTTCATGTTGTAACGTACGCTCTTTCTGAAAAAGACGCAGGGGTCCGTCCTCAGTTATCCACGCACATCTCACAACCTCCGACATGTCCACGTTCGCGCAATCCACCGCACGCATCTCCGCAACCGCCGCGCGTCGCATCGCGTCCTCCGCGCGCACGCGCTCCGTCGTCGCGCGCGCCGGCAAGCAAGTCATCGCCACCGATAAAGCGGTCGCCGCCTTGGGGCCTTACTCCCAAGCCATCAAGGTGCGTTTATGTCGCTCACGCGCGGCGAATCGACGCGAAGGCGCCATGCGCGAGAGAGACTGACGACGGGCGTGTGCTTTACGACGCCTCGCAGCACGGGAACACGATTTACGTGTCGGGGCAAATTGGCTTAGACCCGGCGACGGGTGACTTTGTGGGCGACGACGTCGAGTCCCAAACCGAACGCGTGATGTTGAGCATTAGCGAAATCTTAAAGGCGGCTGGTGCGAACATGTCTGATGTCGTCAAGTGTAACATTTTCGTGACGAACATGGGTGATTTCGCGGCGGTGAATGCGATTTATGCCAAGAGTACGTGTCGTTTCCGTTGCTCTGATTAGTCGCGCGCGTCCCGCGGCTCGCGCGTCGCGTACGGCGTTCTGTTCGTGTCACTCACGAATACAGACACACACACACACTGACGCGTGTTTTTGTTTTGTACCAATCACACAGGCTTCCCCGAAAACCCGCCCGCGCGCGCGACGGTCGAAGTCCCCACGCTCCCCAAGGGCGCGAAGATTGAAATCGACGCCATCGCCATGGTCTAAGCGCGCCTCCTGCGCGACGCGTTGACACCACCGCGCGCGTCATGCGTCACGCATCCCGCCACGGTCACACACACACACATTTAATTTATATCCAACACCGTTATTTATGCATTCGATCGATCGCTCGCGGCGTCGCCGTCGTCCGCGGCGTCGTCCCTCTGCACACACGCATTCCATCACATGGGCCAAATGCGCCTTCACTACGTTGACGCCACTAATGTATCAACTACGCACCTGGCGCCGTCGCGCATTCCATCGTCGTTCACTACGCGCACGCGACGTACACAGCGACCATGCGATCACCAATGGGACGCGGAGGTGGCCGAGGCGGTACGTATACTTTGTGCGCCATGCGTTCGACCGCGTTCGCGTCGTACACGACGTCGCCGACGCCGCGCGTGACGCGAATTCGCCGCCGAGGGACCGCTCGATCGGCGGCTGCATTGTCACGGACGGCGTGCCGCGACGTTCGCGGCGCGCGCGACGTCACCGGCGTCGCGCGCGGCGCGCGAGGCGATGCGCGAGATTTCGCGCGATGTGTGCGCGGCGAATGCGAGGCGATTGGATGACTGACGACGCGACATCGATGGTGATGTGTTTCGCGCGGTGTAGGTTTCGGCGGCGGCGGTGGCCGCGGCGGTGGCCGCGGCGGTGGACGAGGCGGAGGTGCGTGCGCGATTTCGCGATGTGCGAGCGCGGTGCTTGATGCGGGGTGTTTCGTGGCGTGTTTTGCGCGCGGCGCGCGCGGGTGGTGAACGTCGGATGCGACGCGCGAGGGCGCAATCCGATGTGAATGTGCGAATTTCCGCCTGCAGATGTCTGTCCCAGGGACTGAAAAAGCCTCCGACGTACTGACTTTGTTTCTATTTTTCGCGCGCGTAGGACGAGATGGCGGCCGAGGCGGTGGCCGAGGTGGTGGCCGAGGTGGCGGCCGAGGCGGCGGACGCGGTGGCGGCCGAGGCGGCGGACGAGGCGGCGGACGAGGCGGCATGAAGGGTGGCTCGAAAGTCGTCGTGGAAAAGCATCGTCACGAAGGCGTCTTCGTCGCGCGGGGCAAGGAGGATGCGCTCGTGACGAGAAACATGGTTGTCGGTGAGAGCGTGTACGGTGAAAAGCGTATTTCTGTCGATGAGGCTGATGGTACGAAGACGGAGTACCGCGTGTGGAACCCGTTCCGTTCGAAGATTGCCGCGGGCATTCTCGGTGGTCTCGACAACATTCACATCAAGCCCGGGACCAAGTTGTTGTACCTCGGTGGTGCGTCTGGTACCACGGTGTCGCACTGCTCTGATCTTGTCGGTCCGGAAGGTACCGTGTACGCCGTAGAGTTTTCCCACCGTTCTGGTCGAGATTTGGTCAACATGGCGAAGAAGCGCACCAACGTCATTCCCATCATCGAAGACGCGCGTCACCCGCAAAAATATCGCATGTTGATTGGCATGGTTGACACCATCTTTGCCGATGTAGCGCAACCCGATCAAGCGCGTATCGTTGGTCTCAACGCGCAATACTTTTTGAAGCAAGGCGGTAACTTTATGATTTCTATCAAGGCGTCGTGCATCGACTCGACGGCGGCGCCCGAAGCCGTCTTCGCGAGAGAAGTCAAGAAATTGCAAACGGAAGGATTCAAGCCATCAGAACAGCTCACTTTAGAGCCGTACGAACGTGATCACGCCATGGTGGTTGGTGCCTATCGCGTGGCCAAAAAGAAATAGGTGTGTTTTCTCGTTTCTGGGCTCCGTGGCGTCTCCGTTTTCGCAACTTGCGGCGACGGGCATCCTCCCCTAAAAAACAAAAATTTTGAAAATTTGTATTACAAGATCTTGGTTAAAACACAAACAACCGCTCCATTGAGCGCAAACCTCAGCTAGAAGCCCGAGCGAAGCGCACCTAATCGTAAACACGCGTCGTCTCCTACGAAAAAGCACCGCCGTCGCGAACCAAGAGAAATCCTATCAATACGCGCACCCGCACTTTGCGACGCGCGCACCGCTCCGCCGCCATGGTCGCCCTCGATCTCGACGCCATTTCCAAGATGGCCCCCGGTCGGTTCTTCCGCGATCACACCTCCGCGGTGAACGCGCTCGACTTTCATCACACCGAGGATTTCATGGTCACCACTGGGGATGACGATGCGATTCACGTGTATAACACGAACACGGGCACGAAGACGAAGACGTTGTATAGCAAAAAGTACGGGTGTGCGAATGTGTGTTTTACGCATTCGGCGGCGGCGGTGATATATAGCAGCCGGGGCAAGGCGGCGGCGGGAGAGGAGGGCGCGGGGTCGTCGGCGCGCGCGATCGACGAGCACGCGGTGCGGTACCACTCGTTACACGATAATACGTACTTGCGGTATTTCAAAGGGCATACGGATGCGGTGACGTCGTTGGCGATGTCGGCGACGAATGATACCTTTTTGAGCGCCAGCGCGGATCGCACGGTGCGGTTGTGGGATTTGAGAACGCCGACGTGTTGCGCGGTGATTCCGGATACGCCGGCGATACCCACCGTGGCGTACGACGCGCAAGGGGAGATTTTTGCCATCACGGAAGGTGACGGGGCAATCAAGCTGTACGGCACGGATTCCTACGCCAAGGGTGCGTTTGCGCAGTTTAACGTGTTTTACAATCAAAAGGGGGAGTTTTTGTTCAACGCGAATGAGTTGCCGCCGGCGGTGTCGTGCGTCAAGTTTTCGCCGGATGGGACCAAGATGTTAGTCGTGAGTGGTGCGATTATTACAATTTTAGACGCGTTCGATGGACGACACATCTATCGCATTCGCGTGCCTGGTACGGAGGGACAGCAACACGCGGTGACGCCGATGGAGGCGAGCTTTTCGCCCGACGGCGAATTCGTCGTCACCGGTGGCGCTGATTCGTGCATTCACGTGTTTGCGGCGACGAGTGGATTCCAAGTTGCGCGTTGGCGCACTCGCCACGCGGGCCTGCCCACGTGCGTGAAATGGGCGCCAAACATGATGCTCGTCGGTTCGGCGTGCACCGAAGGCGGCGTGGCGTTGTGGATCCCCGAGAAGCGTTGACGTGTACAGTACAATCATCAAATATAACACTTAGCAGCGAAAGCATATAATTACAACTGACTACACATTTCAACAACGCTCGCTCACTTTTTGCCGCCGAAAAAGCCCTTCTTCTTTGGCGGCGGCGGAGGAGTGCGATCTTTTTTTCCAAACAAACCACCGAACAGCCCTCCGCCTTTCTTCAAATCTTCAGGATCGACCCACCCGTCGTCGACGTACTTGCCACGTAAATCGAATCGCTCGCCACCATCAAACTCTGGCATGCCAAACGACGCCATAGGGAGAGGAATGCCGCCCTTTACGGCCTCCTTCGATAACGCATTCGCCTTGGCTCGATTCTTCTCTTCAATCTTCTTCTGCTCCGCGGCAGGGAGCTTTTTGTTGATAAACCGGCTCACATTCGCGCGACGAGCGTTGACTTCCTTCGTCAGGTTCGCACCACTCCGGCGCTTGCGCAGGATTTCTTGTTGTTGCGCATACATCGGGTCGATGCCTTCTGTATCTTTGTTGTTCTTTAAAAAGTCAAAAGGGCCGGCGCGCGGGGCCACGGCGCGCGCGCGGCGCACGCCCGACGTGGCGGGTTTCAACGCCCCGAGCGGCGTGCGAGACGTGAGTGCGAACATGGGTGTCGAACGCGAGGCGATTTGTGAAGATATCGTCGACGACGCGAGACAAAGATTACCGATACACGCGTGGCATTGCAACACCTACACCCGACGACGCGTCAGACGACACGCCAGCCTAGACCACGCTTTAAGACACTGTGACTATGTTTTCTCTAAGTCTAATTCCATGCGCGACGCGGGGTCACGGTGACCGCAGCGCATCTTTAATCCCAGCCGAGCGCGCGTCGCTCGCCTTGCTCGCCAGCGAACGAAGCACCTGCGCCGTCGCCGTCGGCACCACCTTCTCCCGTGTGAGCGCTAAAATCGCATCATGAATCTCGCGACGCATCTCCACCCCCGCCAGGGCGCTGAGCTCGAACAACGCATCGGAAACTACGCGCGAAAGACCAAACCAAACGAAACGAAACGGTCAGTCCACGAACGGTGGAATCCGAGATTCAAAGCGCCCACGCGCGCCGCGCCCGCATCGCGTCGCCCACGCGCGCGCGCGTCACGCCGCGAATCGTTCGCACGCACCTTCCTCGGGCGTCAACGCGCACGCGGTGTCCGCGTCGTCCGACATGTCGCGCGCGCGCGCGTGTGCCGTGGGTCGTCCACATATTCAACGTCATCATACGGCCATAACGACCCGCGAAAGTTTACCCACGACACGGCTCGACGCACTTTATACGCTTGATACGCACATGAAGGCTATGTTCTTCATCAAATAAATCACCGCGCGCGCGACTCTTCCGCGCCAAGTATGGGCGCGCAACGCCCACAGTACGTCAAAGTGCGCTCGCGGGCGCACCCTTATCACCGCGCCGCCAGGGCGAGGGATCGACACAACACGACACGAACACACACACGACGATGGCGACGTTTACGACGGTACGTGCGCGCGCACGCGCACGCAATCGCGCGGTCCGGCGCCGCGCGGTTCGGTGCGAGGCGTCGACGCGCGCTCGCGCGCTCGCGTACCGCTATGCGGCGCACCGGATGGCGATGGATGGACGATCGGACGGCGGGCGGATGGAATTGATTAATGTCGCGTTCGATGCGCGTCGATGGGTGCGAACGCGCAAACGCGAGCGCGATACTGACCGCGATGTGGTGTGTTTTCGTCGTGTGCGCGTAGGAATTCCCCAAGTGCGATGCGGCTCGCGCGGCGGGTGTGGATGAAAAGAAGATCGCCAAGTCCTTCAAGGAGGGTGGCAAGAAGGGTGTGGAAATCGAAGGCGCCGCGGATATGTCCGGTTTGACGTGCTTCTGCACGCGCATGCAAGAAGCTGGTGATAACGTGCAGTTGCTTGAAGTCGCGATGGAGGGCATGAACGCCATCCCGGATCCGTCGAACGAGGAAGAGCGCAAGGGTTGCTCTGGTCACATTTCCAAGCTCATCATCTCGTCCAACGACCAAACGAACAAGATTGCCATGGTTGCGTACGTTGCGGATGCGTTGAAGGATCAACTCAACGCTACGGAGTGGATGAAGGCCGTGTGCGACACTGACCTCGGGGGCGGCGTCGGTGGTGCTCCGGATGCGACGTCTTCCGCTACGTGGGCGACGGCGACCATCTCCGAAGACACGGCGAACGGGAAGTTCTACTTGAAGTTCAAGGATAACTCTTTGTCTGCGGCGATCAACTACTTACGTGAGAAGGGTTTGTTCATTGATGACTCCGATTCCGACGAAGGTGACAACCCCGCGGCGGACTTCGAATGGTAAACAATTCGACGTGCTCCTCGTGAAAAAGCGCACGCCGACGCAGTTGACTGTAGGATTTAAGTCGCCGAGCACAAAGCGACCATCTTAGAAGTTGAAACCGACCTACTACTAATCATAAATGAATCATCACATTACGCTAACTTCTTGGCTATCGCCTTTTTATACGACGCGAATGACTCCAAACGCTTGACTTCTCCACTTTCAATGACGAGCACTTCTCGAGCGACGCGTTCGACAAAGTATTGGTCGTGCGACACCAACACGACGCCGCCTTGAAAGTTCTCAATCGCGTCAGCCAAGGCCTCGCACGACTCCAAGTCCAAATTATTCGTTGGCTCATCGAGAATAATCAAGTGCGGTTTTTGATACGACACCGCAGCCATGGCGACGCGAGATTTTTGTCCTCCAGATAACGCGAGCGCTGGGACGTTTTGCAACTCGGTGACGACGCCGCACTGCGACAAATGTCCACGAAGTTCTTGCTCGTGCTGGTAGCTTCCATCACCCGGAAATGAATCAAGCATGAATGCTAGAGGGGTTTTATCGTAGCTCAATTGTTCGGCGTGATGCTGATTCACCAAGCACACGCGCGCGCCTCGATCGCGCGTCACCAATCCGCGCCTGGGTTCCAACGCGCCGGTGATAATTTTCACCATCGTCGTCTTCCCTTGTCCATTTTCACCAAGCAACACTACGCGTGACTTGGAGTCCACGCTTAAGTCGACATCAGCAAAAAGTTCGTCGCCGCCCGGGTACGCAAACGCCACCGCATCGAGTCGTACGATGCTCTGACGAAGCTCGCCGCCCGCTTGCAAGCGCAAGCTCAATTCCGCATCCTCTTCTAAATCCGCCATTTGGTCCGCCTCTTCATCCGCCACGAGTTCGAGCTTCTTCGCCTCCATTTCTTTCTTCTTCATCATATTAATCGCCGACGAACTGCCACCGTATCGAAACCCATGGCCGGCAAATTCCTTGAGCTTGTCAATCTTTTCTTGACGCTGTTCGACGCGACGCTTGAGCGCCAGTTGTTGCTCGCGACGCTTCTTCGCCCACGCGCTATACGCCATGGTGTGACTCGCCAGTCGCTTGGCTGCGCCTGAGATGTGCAACGAGTCCGTGGTGACTTCATCGAGAAAGTGTCGATCGTGCGAGACGGTGACAATGATGCGACTCGCCCATACGGGATTGGTCGATAACTCGCGCGCGAGAAACATCACGGCGGCGATGGAGAGATGATTCGTCGGCTCATCTAAAAATAAGATGTCAGGCTGTGCGAACAAGGCTGCTGCGAGCGCAGTACGCACGCGCCAACCACCAGATAAAGCCTTCATTTTTCGCGCCATGAGTGCGTCGGTAAAACCGAGGTCTTTAAGCAACTTTGACACGCGAGCGGGCGCGCTCTCAGATCCGATGGCGTCGAGCCGCGCGTTGACTTCTTGTAAACGCGCGAGCGACGTCGCGTCCTCACTCGATTCCAATCGACATTGCTCATCGAGCAGCAGTCTGCGCTCGATATCAGCGCCAATAACAACGTCTACAGGAAGGGCGTTTTCTTCTTCTTCGCTCAACTCAACCTCTTGCGTCACGTAGTGCACCGAGTACGAAGCGTCGATGCCCGCGACGCGTCTCGCCGCCAAATGCTTCAATAATGTCGATTTCCCCTTGCCGTTACGCCCAATCAAACCATAGCGGCGACCAGGCGCGAGAGATAACGACGCATTTTCGATTAAATCCGCCCCACCGCCCGGATTTGGCAAATTAAACGGCCCCAAATCTACGTTGGCTAACGTTTTCGCCGAACCGTCGATGCGGCTCTGCGCGGCGCGTTCTCGCGCCGTTCGTAATTCCGCAAACATTTCACGGCGCTCCACCTCCGCCGCCGCCGCGAGCTTCTCGCCCGCCTTTCTAGCGTTCGCTTTTTCCTTCTCCTCGGCGCGTGAGACGAAATCGCTCGTGCTCGGGCCAGTTTGATTGACAAACATCGTCCTCGCGCCCGCGCTCGCGCTCGCCTTGGCCTTCTTCTCATCTTCCTCAACTTTATCCCATCCTTCGCCCAAGCACACCGGCACGCGCGTGGGTGCGCTCACAGGCGATGTCATCGCGTCCGACGCGCGTAACGCCGCGTGCACCGTCTTTGCCATCGCCATCGCTGCGTCTTCGTCATCGTTCAACTTGGCAGCCAACACCGGATACGTAAAGTCTACAAAGTCCTCCTCTTCCGCGAGCGCGTCGCCGTCGTCGAGCGCGCCGTCGACCAGGTACTCTATCTCGTCGTCATCGAGCGCGTCGCCGGCGAGATCGAGCGCCTTGAGGGCGTCGACGAGGGCGGCGCGCGCCATGGTGTGAGGCGCTGCAGCCGCCGTGACGTTGGCCCGCGCGCCACTGCGGGACGCTCGAGCATTCGCGCGCGTGACGGCGGTGAGATCGACGACGAACGCGTATATGAAACCGCACGCGTTGCCCGCGGCGTCGTCGTCGACGCCTTCGGGGCGGGATTGGACGCAACACGAAGGCGACGCGTTGCCCTACACCGATGTGTTGCCCGATGATTGGCGCCCGAAAGTCGATCAGCTCGTCGCTGAAGAGGTACGTGACGGTAGTTGTGGCGATGATGCGATGGCACGCGTACTGACCTTGCCGTTTTTTCGATCGCGTAGATGCGGAGGATGAAGAAGAAGGCGAAGGACTACTTGGATGAGCTGCCACCGGCGAGAGAATTGCGCGTCGCGGCAGAGTCTCTGGTCGCGCAAGAGATGGCGCGCATCGATAATGGACAATCGATGTGCATTCCAGACAACTTGAGATATAGGTTAGACCCGCCGCCGCAGTCGAAGCGTTCGGATGTGGAGGCGTGGACCGCGGCGATTGATAACGCGAAGGCGCAGCTCGAGCATCAAGCGACGCGCGTAGTAAACTTAGAGCTGGCGTTAAAGTTCGCGCCCGCGGCTTGGCGGGCAAGAAATGCCTGGGCCGAAGCCATGATTGTGCAGTACGAAAAGGAGGTAGAGCGCGCGCGGACGTCGGTGAATGCGTTAAATGTCACGCGTAAACTCCAGCAGGAAGCGGCGGCGAAAGAGTTCGGCGCGTTGGAACGAGAGTGGTACGCCACGACTGCCAAATGTGTGGCAATCGAGAGTGCGATTTTAGATCTCGAAGCCAAGCTCGGCGCGGCCAAGTGAGGTGTGTCGTGTCGTCATCTCGCGTCGACGTCGACGCGTGTTTCATTTAGTTTCTATTCAACTACGGTTCAGTCATTGAAATTCTAGCTCTAATAATTGTTCAAAAGCCCCGGTTGGAAGACAAATCCACGTCAGCTTCCATGGTGAAATATCGCACTTCATATGCCACGCTATCGTCGTCTTTTGCATCGTCGTCTTTTACCTCACGCACGGCGGCGATGACAAAGTTCTTGCGTGCCGCGTGCGCCATCCGAGTCGTCGCCGCGATGACAAGCGGATGCAGCGTCGCCTCCCAAGACACTATGCGCACCGTGTAATGCGCGTGATACAAAATAGGGTCACCAGGGTACACTAAATAATCACTTCCAAACTTCGCACCCGACGTAAGGCTGTACTGACGATCGTGTAAATCCTTGAATACCGCGTAACGTTCTCGCTCCTTCGTGTTCGATGGAAACGACCACGAGCCTTTACCATCGCCGTCCGTCGCATTCGCGAGCGGAATATTCACAAACGATGATCCGACAATCTTTTGCCAGCCGTGTAAATTCTCTTTCGGCTTGGTCTTCTTTCCACCCCCGCCGCCGCCGCCGCCCCAGCCGCGACTGTCCAACTTTGCCGCCGGACGCTTTTGCCCAACCTTGACCATCTCCGACGTCGACGGCGCTGCATTCGCCATGACGTCCGCACGATGCGCCTTAAACGCGTCGCTCTCACAGTCGCGTTCGAAAGCCATCGTAGCCCATCCGCGTTCGATGCATAGCGTCGCTTCTTCTGGCGAGAGCTCGAGCGGCAACCCGCGCGCGACGTCCTGCGACCGGTAACCCGGCAGCGATCCAACCATAACGCCCACCAAACGGTGCTGCGAACGCAAGTAAACACACGCCTGCGCGTCGTACACGTACGCGCGATCGTCGACGACGCGTATCTCGATCGCTGGCGGCGTTGGAGCTGCGTCACCTGTGCCAGTGGCTGTAACAGCTTCGAGCGCATTCGCCGCACCGCTCACGTCGGTCATGGCGACCTCGGCGCGCGCACGTTCGACTCGACGCACGATGCGGCGATAGATTTCACACCAACTCGCGTCCGCGACGGTGTCGTGAGAGACGCGCGCGCGGCACTGGCGAGAAGGCCAGAACGCCGCCACCAGAAAAGTCGCCGCATTTCGCGACGCACGAACGCGCGCACGTTCGCGCAGTACCGCTTCATGCTGGGCAAATCGCGAAAACAGGACACAAACATATTATCCGCCTTCACCGTCAGCGCGCAAGCGAACGAATCGACGTCTAAACGCGCCAGCTTTAGTACTTCTGCGGGGAAGAATCACGCGCTGACGTTGGACGACATTGAAGAATTCGCGGAAGAAAAACGACGCGCTGAACAGGACGCGCGGGCGAGGACGATCGGGAACGGGCTATTGATTGCAACGTTTGCGGTGCAGTTGATCAAGTCGTGGTGGACTGGGCGTCGGCGGAAGAAAGAAGCGGCGGCGGAGCGCGCGGCGCGCGAGACGGAGGTGGCCGTGGAAGTTGCGAGCGACAAAGCGGAGAACGACGCGGGTGACGAAGACACGGCGGCGTAAGACGCAATGCCAGAAGCAGGAGAGATCGAAGCTCCAAAGTACGCCCGCGTGGGTGGCTTGGATCTCGGTTTAGGTCTCGGTGTAGGCGTTGAAATCGATCGAGGCGCCGACGAAGACGAGGCGCCGAGACGGTCTCGCATCGGGGGTGAAAAAATCGCGGCGAAGATTTTACCCATCACCGATGGTGGTCTAGGCGACGACGTGATTGATTTTGCGTATCTCGATCAAGCGCCGATCAGAAACGAACCTGGTAGTGCGAGTGCGGCGGCGGTGAAATCACTCGAAGTCCCCGAAGAGGAGGATGAACAAGAACATTTTGACCCGAATGAAAATCCGCGGTGGTGTCCACCTGGGACAGTGAAACGGTTGCGTAACTTGCAATCGCCGCTCATTCGTTTGCATAATGAGATCGTTGATTTTGGCAGATTTTTAGAACCCACCGAAGAAGAGGAGACGGCGCGTGCGGCGGCGGTGGAACGCGTACGCGCCGTGGTCAAGTCCATTTGGCCAGCCGCGCGCTTTGAAGTGCACGGCTCATTCGCGACGGGCATGTACCTTCCGAGTTCGGACATAGATGCGGTTATTTTAGACAGTGGTGCGAAAAGCCCTGCGATTTGTTTGAAAGCGTTGGCAATCACGCTCGCGCGCAGAGGCATGGCGATGAAGATTCAACTCATAGCCAAGGCGCGCGTGCCGATAGTGAAATTTGAAGAAGTTGAAAGCGGTTTTCAATTTGATATCAGTTTTGACGTCGCCAACGGTCCGGCGAGTGCGGAAATAGTTCGTGAGAACATGAAACGATTCCCAGCTCTGCGCCCGCTGACGACGGTGTTGAAGGCGTTTTTGCATCAACGCGGACTGAATGAAGTATATTCGGGCGGCATCGGCTCGTACGCGTTGCTGTGCATGGTCATGGCGCACCTACAGTTGCACAACACCACGTGCAAATCCACGTGGGCTGGTTCGCACGGTGCGAGTGATGCGAGCGAAGGATGTCTCGGGACGCTCTTGATTGATTTTTTCGAGCTTTTTGGTCGTCGTCTCGTCGCCGAAGATGTGGGTATTTCGTGCGGCGGCAAGGGTCCTGGCTTTTTTAAAAAGCGCGACAGAAACATGTACGAAGAGGCGCGGCCATTTCTTTGGGCCATTGAAGATCCCCAAGACGAAACGAATGACTTGGGTAGAAATTCCTACGCGTGCCGTCAAGTAAAGAGTGCGTTTGAGCACGCTTTCACAGTCATCACAGCTCCCGTCGATAGCAGAGACGGTTTTCTGCTCCGTCGCATCGTGCAAATGGATCCATCCTGGGCAAAGTCGCGACAGCCGCCGGCCCAGCCCGGAGCCATTCGCGGTGTCGCGCTTGACTTCCCAAAGTACGTCAAGTTGGGGCGACAGCGCGCCGCGCATGAGCAAAAACAAGTGGCTGAAGCGCGCGGAAAAAAGCGAGCGAGGGAGGAGGTCGTCGACGTAGCAAGTGACAAAGAAGATGCCGACGACTCAAGTGAGGAGTCGTCGTCGTCGTCGTCAGGCGAAGAGGAAGGCCAGGCGCCAGAAGCGCAGCAGCCAAAGAAAAAACGTAAGGGTAAGCGAGGTAAATCTTCAAACAAGCGTCAAAAAATTGTCACTCAAACGCCGGGCGGAACTAAGAAAGGAGGCTACTTTGCCAAGGGTCGTCCGCAAGGAAAGAAAGCGTAAAATTGCAACATGTCAACTACAAATGTATTAATCACAGTCATTCGTACAGTAATTTCGGTCGTGTGTGCTATAAAGACTCGCAACGTCACCTCCTCCGCCGCGCTATTCCACGCTTCGACGCGCTAATCGTCGGACTCGTTTCTTATACTCTGCTTGGTCATCTAAAAACATTCGCGCCGCCTCCGGATTCGCAGGACTCGAACAATTCGGATCTGTGAGTAAACTACGAATCGACATCAACAAACTCCCCGCAGATTGGCACGGATTCCAACCATCCTGAATGATATCCAAGCACAACGCTCCATCCGCGTACACGTTTGGGTGAAACATTTCCGACGTAAATCGCACTTTCGGCGGTTTATCGGGGTAATCCTGGCTAAACGTCAATCGAAGCTGAAACACACCGCCCTCCCACGCGGAATCTTCCGGGCCGATGATCTGCGCCGTCCAGATGAAAATATTATCGTCGTTATGCGGCGACGCCGAGCATCCCTGCGCGCGCGAAAACGTCGCGTGTCAGTCGCGCGTGCGCACATTCTCCCACTTCGCTCGCGCCGCGCGCGAAAACACGCATGCCCAATCTCGCGCGTCGGTATCCCGCGCATCAACCATCGCGCGCGCATCCACGGCGCGCCCGTCAAGGCGCAAACGGCGCGGACAACTGTCGATGCGAAACCCGCCAACGACGCCATCGACGACGCCACGACGCGCGCGCGCGCGCGGTGCGCACCTCGATCGCGCCGGTCGTGATGTGCCGCAAGTCACTCAGCAATCGCAGCACCGCGGCGGAGCTCGACGTGGACGTCGACGCCATGCGCGCGTCGCAAAGTGTCGTCGCGTTGACCGAGGACTGAGTGAACACGTGGACGCTTCACCGCATTCGTCGACGCCACGGCCCATCGCGCGCGATGCGCGCGGCGGCGCGAGACGCCCGGCGCGACGCGCGCGAGGGCGAGGGCGCGCGCGAGGGCGAGGGCGGCGCGAGACGCGCGCCGCCGTGGCGCGCTGGACGCGACAGGGCACCGGAACCAGCGCCGGTGCAACACATGACAACGGACACCACAGACGATGCGGATGCCGCGGGTCCCGACGCGTCGGCGCCGAGCGGTGCGATGGAGGCGACGGGCGATGGCGCCGAGGACGCGCTCGAGCGCGACGGTGGCGATGATGGAGTGCCGGTGTTGGCGGGGCGAGCGTCGTCGAGGTTGGTGTCGCGCGAGGAGGTGAAAAATCTCGAGCGCGTGTTGTCGACGGATATGCGGGATATGCTGGCGAAGGAGGTGTGGGCGTGTCGACAGTCGACGTTTATTAAAGTTACGATGCGTGCGCCGGTGCTGGTGATGATTCTGTCGATTATTTTTTGGGTGGCGGTGGGGGCGTACGCGCTGGTGCGGAAACCGCCAGTGGTGGAGACGGATGTCGCGGGATTTAGCATACGCGATCATCCCACGGCGAGGATTAGGGATGCGATTACGAGCGCTGAGAGCGAGTCGGAGCTGAATTGGGATGCGATGTTGACCGCGGGGGAGTCGGCGAGCGTGGGGACGATTCCGTACGTGACGAATTGGCTCGATTCGGGTGGATATTTGACGTCGCCTTCGGCTGCTCAAAAGAGGCGCCGATTGCACTCGTACGTCTCGACGCAAAGACCGAGTCAATACTTTTCGTTTCAGCTCGTATACACGTCCACGCGAGGAGAGAATGTGTTACGCGAAGAAGTGATGAACTTCGCGATGGATTTGGAGAAAAAAATCACGCAACTCCCCGGCTACGCGGAGACGATGTGCTTGCAGCTTGCGAACTCAGACTACTTAGGTTCGAACGGGTGTACGCCGCCGAATTCCATAGCGCCTTTATTCTTTGCGACGACATTGAGTGGAACTTACTACAGAGATACTGTTGATGTCACCATGAATTTGGCGTCAAAGGGATTGTACATTTACGTCGACAAGGATTTCAACGCCGGGAACGGCACCGCGTCGTCATTTAGAACAGGTTTTCCAATCGGTCAGTCGAGTAAGACAGAGTGGCAAAACTGGATGAAGAGTACACTTGTTCCGTTTCTACAAGCTAATGCGATAGATGAGGCAAGCGGCATTCGATGTCTCTTTGGGGGCAAAGAAATTACCCAGTACGAAGCTGATTTGGCCATTTTGCACGACGCGAAACTCGTCTTTGTGGGTTTGTCGCTCGTGGTCGCGTACACATACGCTCACACCGGCTCCCTGTTCATAACAATTGCTGGGATATTTGAAATTATCGTATCTTTTCCGGTTGCGTATGCGTTTTACGCGTACGTTTTGCGGTTGAAGTCGATTAGCGTGCTGCAGTTTTTGGCGATTTTCATCATACTCGGCATCGGCGTCGACGATGTCTTTGTGTTTTATGACTTTTTCGAAGATGCTTCGCGCGCCGTAGGGGTGCGCGGTGACACTCTCGAAGCACGACTAAATTATGCTTACGATCACGCCGGAAGAGCGATGCTGGTGACTTCTATGACTTCAGCCGCTGCATTCGCCGCGAACCTCGCCTCCGCCATTCCCGCTGTACAAATATTTGGCGTCTTTATCGCCATCATGGTTTTGGTAAACTATTTCCTCGTCGTCACCTGGTTTCCTGCGTGTTTGTGTGCATACGAACGATACTGGCGAGTTTCAGACGATTTTAGCTATTGTGGCCTCGGAGGCTTGAAGACGAGACATCTCCCTGCTGCCGAGATGGACGCTCGCGCGGCGCGCCGCGCCGAATCTTGTTTTAGTTGCGTCAAGCGCGTCGCTTGCTTTGGCCAAAAGGTTGAGAAAGACCAAAATATTATTTCAATGTTGGTGGCGAGAAAGAAGAAACGGTCGATCTTTTCTTGGAGAACGTACGGCGTATTCTTGGATGTTTTCAAGTACATTTTGCTCGTCGTTTGCCTCGGATCGATAGCGGTGACTGGATATTTCTCAACCAAGACGGAGGCGAGCGGGCAACCGCCAGAGCTATTCGCGGCGGACTCGAATCAACAGCTGTTCTTAAAGTGGACAGAGTCGCAGTTTGAGAGCGAAAAAATCCCCTGCACGAACTTTGCAGAGTGTCAGCAGCAGGCTGGGACGGTGCTGCAGCAAAATGGTATACAGCTATCGCCGCCTCCGCCTTCGCCGTCGCCGCCGCCGCCGCCGAGGTCTCAAGTCGGAACCATCACTTCTTCTCAAATTGATCAATTAGCAGACGCGGTGTACACCAGATTCGACGCTGATGCGAACGGTTGGCTGGACACGAACGAGTATAACAATTTCGCGGCGGCGGTCACGACGACGACCAGTCTGCCGCCCGCGACCGCCGTGATGAGCGCGTACGGCACGCCGCAAGGTATCACAAAACCAGCGTTTGTTTTCGCCCTAGACACAGCTGCTGGCGTGAATGACGCACCGGTACTGGATGCGTATTGGCTCCTCGTCTTGGGCACGGCAAGAGCGAGGCCTCCTCCACCAAGTTCTCCACCGCCACCGCCGAGTCTGACGGCTCCGCGCCCTCCGCCTCCTTCGCGACCGCCGCCGTCGCCGTCACC
>JACLAB010001617.1_pt1 | contig 45136 bp, 33 predicted proteins | sample 8027921 | NCBI WGS metagenome assembly JACLAB01 (sample SAMN15725117, study PRJNA655200) | protist metagenome | isolation source: fluorescence activated cell sorting (FACS) single amplified genomes of... | place: USA: West Boothbay Harbor, Gulf of Maine | collected 2000-07-19 | reverse complement strand
CGCGCAGCACGTGCACGTAGAAGCACAGCTCGCCGAGACTCGCCAAGAGTTGAATCGCATTCAAAACACCGTTCATGCAGCTCAAATGGATAAAACGAATACTGAAATCAGTTTCAAGTACGTTGTAGATGATGTCGCACGCATGTTGCGAGATCATGTCGTAAGTGCTACGCGCTGGGAGGCGCGCATGACTGCGGAGATCAACGAGGCAAATGAAGAGCACGCAGAGATTCGGCGTAACACCCTCAATCTCGTCGCATCAGCTGAAGCTGAAGCTAAGAAAGCTCTTCGCGAATCCGTAGACATGGTTCATGCCGCTCGCCGCGCGTTGCAAGACAACCACAAGAAAGCTGAGCAAGTCATAGAAGACGTCATTCGACAAGAACGTCATCGCGCGTCGGATGAGGCTATATCGATGAAAAGTGAGCTTATTGATGCTGAACGCCGCGCCATCAAGGCGAACGATGAGATTGATAAATTATCCGAGCAAGTCCGAGAGTTGCGCATTGAGTTGCACCTTGCTAAAGACGCGCACGCTGCGGCCATGGCGACGTCATCCGCCGCACCATCCGTGGTTGACACCGCCCGGGGTTACGATAGTGACGTTGCATCACCTCAGCACGCCAAGGAAGTTTCTTACAGGCGTAAATTGCGAATTGCGCAGTTTCAGCTCATAGTTACGAAAGCGCTTCGAGCAAATCATTTGAGTGGCAAAGAACCACTCGAGCGTGCTTCACTTGATGAGGTGGAACGCATGATGGAAACGGTTCGCATCGAGAGAGAAAACTTCAAGAGCGAGAACGCGCGTTTGCGGTGGGAGATTATTGCCCTCAAGTCAGCGCCCACTGAAACTAGCGAAGACATATCCGAGATCGAACACTTGGTGGAGTCTCGCAATGAGCTCATGCAGCAGCTTGAAACTGCCAGTGATGAACTCGAATGGTCTCGTGTGAGAATTGAAAAGCTCGAGAACGACAAGGCAAACAGCAAGAAGTCTAGTAGCGAACGTGAGAAAGAACTCGAAGCTGCGCTTATCGTGGCGCGAAACGAAATCGAAACCATCGAGCACACGATAAAGCAGCTCAAGCTGGCACACGTGAAGGCGCTTGAATCTGTCGCAGACGACGTGGGCGCAAGCGCCAAGGTGAAGATGGATGAACTGCGTGAAGAACTCTCTGAATCTAATACGAAACGTGAGCAAATCGCATCGGTTTTATCTCGTGTTGAAGATCAACTCACCGTCTGCCGCACAGAGCGAGATAATGCTTTGAGCAACTTGATGACTGTGAAGGAAGAATTAGTGGAGATGCGTGGAACGCTGAGCGAAATGTCAAGCTCTAGAGCTGAAATCTTAGGCGCTGGCAGAGACGAAGTCAAGGCTCGTGACAATGAATTGCTTTCCGTGCGTCAAGAGTTAGGTTCAGTTAGATCGGAGCGTGAGAACTTATTTGCGGAGATTGACTCGCTCAAGGGCAAACTTGTCGACGCGCATTCACGTTTGGCTGACATTGAAAAGCAAAAGAGCAAGTGGGAATCGGTAGAGACGGAGCGAAAAAATACAGTAAACGCCGTCACTAAACTTGAAGATGAACTCATCATTGTCGCGAGTGATCGTGATACGTTACAGTCAAAGCTCGAGGTTGCCCAATCTGAGCGCGATGAACTTCGCAAGGAACTTGAAAATTTGCTCGCCAAGCTATCACAGTCCGAAGAGCAGACGATGTCTTCGATGGCACAAAGCCGCTCTGAGATTTTTGCGGCAAACAAAGCACTTTCGCAAGCTCGAGAAGAGCTCGAGCGCGTGCAAAAGGCGTATGACGAGTCAGTGAAAGTGAATGAAAAACAACGCATTGGCTTGGATATCTCAAACAAGTCACTTGAGAAGGTTCGAGAAGAGCTTGGGGAACGTGAGGTTGAACTGAAGCTTGCGCTCAAGTTGGCTGAAGATCGCGATGCGGCGCGCGTTGAAGCCATTGCAGCTATGGAGAAGTCGCAGCTTGACCTTGAGAATGTTAAATTGGAACTTGAAAAGACTGAGTCGGAGCTCATCAACTTGGTTGAAGTCGTGGAGCAAGGTCAAGAGGAAACGCAAAGCTTCAAGGTGAAGATTACGCAAATTCAGCAAGATCTCGCTGCAACGGAAGGGAGATTAAAAGAATCATTGAAGCATACCGATCAGTTCCAGGCTGAGCGAGATGTTGCAAATGAAGCCCTGGCTGAAGTGCGTAATGAACTCGCCGAAGTGCAAGCCCAAGGACAACTTCGTGAAGCGCGTCTACTTCAATTGCAGCTTGAATTCGATACTTTGACGGATGATTTCGAAGAAAAGTCCAATGAGTTAGAGCTCACCGAGGCTTACTTGCAAAAGTCCGTCGCTGCGGTTGAGAAACATCGCATTGAGAGAGATGGAGCTGCGCGAGCGTTGGATCTCATGAGCGACGAGCTCAGCGCGACTCAATCCAAACTCGAAGCAGCGTCATCGCAGTTAGCTGAAATCTACGAAGAAGTCACGGAGTATAGACAGCAAGAGGAGATGGAGAATGAAGAGTTGCTGCAGAATCGCGCGAGTTTGGACGCAGTTATTGAGAAGTTTAAGACTCTACGAGACGTGCATGAAGAAACGTTGGAGAAATTGGAGTATGAAATCAGCGAACGACAGCGTGAGAAAGATGAGTACGAACTGTTCATGGCAAACTACAAGGGTGAGTATGAACAACACATGCGTTTATTGAAGAAGGCGGCGTCTACGAAGTCGGATGCTACTGCTCTCGTGAGCGAACTGTACAGCATATTAACGGAGACAGAACGAGCGATTGCTGACGCGCAGCTCGCCGGAAACGAAGCGGAAACGCGCACTGCGGCACAATACTCACAGAAAATTGTCCCTGTCGCGTCGCAAGCCGCGTTCGAAGCGTTATTACGCGTGAAAACCACGCTTGATTCATTGAGGGAATCTCTCGCCGAGACGGCGTCTGGTAAATCTGAATCCATCGAAGAAGATATCGCGCGCATCAATCTCCAGATTCGCATCTTGGTCTTCGAAACGCTCATGGAACTCGTCACCCAACGCAGCCGTGTGGGCGCATTCAAAGGCCAAGCTGCTGCACGATTGGTCCCGCAACGCCCGACGAGCAGTCAACGTTCAGAACGCGATCCCGTCGAAACCTCTGAAGTCACCAAAATCCGCTCACTCAAGGATTTCAAACCAAACATCAACATCGGACTCAAGTTATTTTAATTATGTTATTTTAATACACATGTCTTGTACCATAACACGCATCATCGCATCATGGTCTGCATCCGAGACGCGCGCTGGTGTCCCGATATCATTCACACCGTATGGGCAAACAGTATGAAATTACACGCACCTGGGGGAAAAGGCGGCGGCGGCGGCAGAAACCGTCACACGCGCGCGCGCTCTCCGCGTCGCCGTCGTCGTCCACCGAGCGAGTAGCGCGCGAAACAATCGCACGCTAACGCTTTCGTCCAACCAACGCGCACACCAGCGCCGCCATGCCCAAGTCTAAGCGCGAACGCGTGGTCGCGCTCACGCAAACCAAAAAGAAGGACCGCGAATGGAAGTCGAGCATGATTGACCGCGTGCGCGACGCCGTCGATGCGCGGTCGGCATCGTACGTGTTCAGATATGAAAATATGCGTAATGGAACGTTTAAAGAGTTACGGTCGTCGATTGAGGAGAGCACGACGTTTTTTATTGGAAGTAACAAGGTGTTGAAGGTTGCGCTGGGGCGGGACGAGAGCGACGAGCACAAGGAAGGTTTGCACCAGCTATCGAGACGCGTGAGAGGTGATTGTGGGGTATTGTTTACGGACTTAACGAAAGAAGATATTGAGGAGGTGTTTGCAAAGTATGAAGTGAGTGATTATGCGAGAACTGGTTCGGTGGCTCCGAAGACGGTGGTGGTTCCAGCGGGACCAGTGCGTGGGCCATCGGGATCGTTAATGGAACATACGTTGGAACCGACGTTGAGAAAGAATGGGATGCCTACGAAACTCAATCGGGGTGTTATTGAGCTTGTGGCTGATCACGTGTTGTGTAAAGAAGGCGAACACATCTCACCGCAAGGTGCGATTTTGTTGCGCTTTTTCGGACACGAGTTGGCGACATTCAAGTGCACTTTGACGTGCCGTTGGCAAGACGGGGAGTTTGAATCCTTCGTGGATGAACAATTATCAGATGACGAAGACGAAGATGAAGATCGCTTCGCGCATGATGGCATTTCAGATTCTATGATGTTGCCGCCGGGGAAATAAAACGACAACGTAGCTGCTAAAACAAATTCTAATTCTAGACGGAAACATACTTTTTCACAATGCCTCGGAACCAATCCAACGTAAACTCCAAATGACGCGCGTTGGGCACTAGAATAAACTCAAGACGCCCATCGGCGTCGAGCGCATCAAGTCCCAAACTCGCGTAAATACTCTCATTTTGGTCGTAAGGTACTATGGTTTGATTTACCGAGCCACCGATGATGTGCGAACCGAACCACGAGCTCTCTTTTGGAAACACCATGTCGTCATTTTCAAACATGATGCACACAAACTTTTCAAGACTCATCAGGGCATTTCTATATTCTACATTTTCATTTGCTTGCCCTTCGTTGTTGATTTCAGGTAAGAAAATGTTCGTCTCCAGGTAGCGTTGATAGCTCGCGTGCGTTCTAGTGTCACGAAAATATTGCGCCTGCACAACATTCCATCGCGCCCAGGCGCTCGCACTCGCCGAACTCGCCGCTCGATTCAACCATCTACACGCAATTGTGGGAGCATCACCGTCGCCATCATCTCCACACCCAGGAACCGACTCCACGCCCATGTGCTGCGCGCCAAACGTCACCAGCGTTTTCGCGCGCACCCGCGACCCGCACCTCTCCACCACTGCGCGCATAAACTGTCCACCTTGCGAAAACCCATATCCATGGTATCCTTGTGCGTGCCTCACCGCGCCATCAGCCGCGAGCAACGCGCACACCGCGTCAACCTGGTCGTTCACGCGTCCCACGTAGCCCGCCCAGCGGTCCCGCGACGCGCTCGACCCAAACGTCAACGACTTCACGCACGCGTTCTCCTCCCCCAGCGCATCGAGTGCGGCGCTCTGTAAGACGCCCATCGAATTTCTATCCGCGCCGTAGTCACCCATGCCGTGCCAGAACACCACAACGTGCGCGGGCGCGTCGCAATTTCCAACATCCACGCTCGATGCGACAACCGGACCGGCGTCGCTCCAACGCGCGAACGCGCGCGCATCGACGGTCGTCGCGCGCCACGCGAGCGCGATGGCCGTCACAGCACACGTCGCGCGAGCGATGGCGCGACGCGCGTGCATGATGGCGTCCGTCGTCGCGCGATAATCAATGGCGCGACTCGCAGTCAACGACCGCCGTTGCGGCGTCACAACGCGCGCCGTTCGGTGACGACGACGACGACGGAGACCGCGCATGGGGTGCGCATCGAGCGCACCGCGCGTGGACATCGCGCGCGATGATGCGCGCGACGTGGATGTCAGCGCCGACGCGTGCGCGACGACGGGCGCAGACGTACAAGATGAGCTGCGGGTGATTGATGGCGATGCGGATGGAGCTCAATCGTCGTGCGACACGCGCGTCGACGTCGATGATGATGACGATGACGATGATGACGGTTGTGAAACCTACGCCGAGGTGTGGACGCCGCATGCGCGAGAGGCGGCGCCGGAGCTGACGTTGGTGTCGGTGAGCGACGACGAGGCTTTTGAACCGACGCCGCGGTCTAGGCTCACGGTGACGCCTTTGTCGACGACAAGAAGTATCGGCAGTCGCGGAGGTCATGAAAATAATACTTTAGTAGGATGTTTGCCGAGCTCATCAGAAGATGATGCGTTACACGCGCGTCTCAGAGCGATGGAGCGCGCGGTTGATGTTTTGGGCGACCGGGCGCGCGATGCAGACTTGTGTGAGATTGCGTATCACGAGATGCGAGAGACGTACGATGCGCTACGGCGAGATGCGAGAGCTTTTTGTGCTGAGTGTGCACTCGAAGCCGAAGCGGCGATGGGTGCGGCTCAAAGGGCAGTGAAAGATGCGCGCCGCGCGCTGAAGCAGCAAGCGATGCAATTTGACGGCGTAGTCGACGATATGGAACGCAATTTTCGTCACAATGTGGCGACAGCGACGTTGAAGTCAAAATCTGAAGCCGCTCGGGCAAAATTACGCGCGAGTGAGGCTTTGCAGGAATGTGAAAAGTATAGACATGAGGTTTTGCGATTGCAAGATGAACTTCAACGCGCGAGCGACGCGCTCGCCATTTCGAGCGCGACGGTTGAAAGTCATGTACCTTCTTCGACGTCGAAGAATGCGATCGTGCAGTTGCGCTGGAGACTCCTCGCCTCGCTTGCGTTACGTCGAAACGAGCGCGAGTGTGTGCTCGACGCTGAAGATTGTCTACAGGCGTTTGCCGAGCAGGAGCTTCAATTAGAGCTTGCGAAGAGAGACCAACGAAGCGCAACTTTGGCGCTCGCAGAGATGAACTCGATGCTTATAGAAAGCCGCGATGAAGTGTACGACCTGAAAGCCGCTAAGCAGCGTGTATAAACAGCACTAGACATTGTAACAACATCAAACAGGACATTCCTCGAGCGCGTGAGGTGCTATTACAAGCTCGGGCTAGGTATTAAATTTGCGTATTCGGGCGAACAGGTGAAAACGGCTCTGTGAGCCTGCGGTCCGAGTAGAATGTTCGATGTTCGTTCAAAACATTCATCGATTCAGTGGCAATACGATTGACTCTTTCGCGAAGTGCATCCCCACGAGCGGCGAGATCAAACTGTCCGGACAGACTTTCTCGGACATTTTCCAGTGATCCGTCGTCGTCCTGTGCGGTTTCGTACATGTTCACTTCGCTCATGATTTTTGCGTAGCTTCGATCGTACGAATCCGGCTCGACGACAATTGGCCGAATAGTTATTGGCGATCCCGTTGGTGTGGAATATCTTGATGAATACGGACTTCTTTGCGCGGCGTGCGACAATGTCGTCGTCTCGTAATGAGACCCATGCTGAAGCGCTCGAATATTTTCTTCGTAGCTCTTGTCAAAATCCCACCCAGTTACTCGAGGTTCGATTGGCGCGACGCGAAGATGAACCACACTATCATCAGTCGGAGATTTTGTGTTCAATTTCCATTCGTTGAACACGCTTCTAATGACGCGCTTTTGCACATGCGCCACTCGAAGACGGCAATACTTGATTACGTCCACATATTGTAACCACGATCGCAACACCTTGCGCTTTGTTCTATTCGCCAAGATATCATGCATCTTATTAACCATGCGCAACCGGTGCGCTGAAATACGGCGCACGTATGCCGCCCATGCCGAGCACATTGGATTCCGGTACAACTTTATATTTCTCACAACGCCCCAACGAATGGCGACATTAACTCTGACCATGTCTGACACGGATGCATGCGTGACGTGCAACGGCGCGATGGCGCGTTCCATGTTATCGAGGCGACGCTGCGTAACTCTGAAAGATGACATTTGTCGCACATACGATGACCAACTCAGCAGACACTTTGTGAGTTGTCTCCGACGCATGCGTTGTAAACTTTTTGAGATGAGCTCTCGCTGCCGCTTAAACTTTATGACTTGCCCTGACCATCCATTGAATGCTCGTGTGATACACCTATTCTGCATACGGGATACGCATACGTGAGCGACATTTACGAGACGACGCTCACGCGCACGTTCTTCACGTCCATCTTGAACAAAAGTTTTCCAAGCGTTGAACGTGCGAACACTTTCACGGTAACGCAAGCGCTTTATAAACTTAGCCACGATGACTCTGGATCTAAACTGTTCCTGTGCGCCTTCGAACCAAGCTGTAAACGCACGAGATAACAATCGATGACGCATACGTTGGATGACGTTCTGCGCGCGCATGATTGCGAGCCTGCGGTCTTCGGCAAATTGCGCCCAACGCGCAAACGCACGAGCGATAGAGCGTGATTTAATTCTCGCGCACACGCGCATAGCCTTGGCCTCCCGTACCTTGGACATTTTCGCATCGACTGCATTTTCTCGCCATTGCACGAAATAATACCCGAGCGTTCGCTGTGTCGCGTTCCCCATAAGTTGTAAAAGTTTATTTGATCGAAGTTTCTCCTGGAGCAGCTTCTCCGCTTGTACAGCCTTTGTTTCACGAGCGACAGAAGCCCACAGTTCGAAACATCCACGCAAAGAACGATCGCGAGCACGTTCTAAGCAACGTCCGATGATGGCTCTGTAACGTTTTTGCATTTGTACGCTGTGGTACCATGCATTGAAAGACTTGAACATTACCCTCTGAATCAAACGCGTGAGCGCGAGATCCATAAGCAGGACTTCGCGGCGCTGATCCCCCGCCGCTCGTTTCCATTGGGCGAATGATCTGCTCAGCGTGATGTTTTGCGCTTTTGCAATTACCTTGGACATGATTGCTCGCTCGCGCTGCGCTGTCGATACCGCGAGCACCCAGTCAGAGAATGCGCAATATAAACGCTTTGATGATATACGCATCACCGCGCGGTTCAACAACTTCCGCTGTCTCTGTTTCACGTACGTGCGATTGAGCCATCCAGAGAAAGCGTACGAAAGTTTGCAGTGGGATATTTTCCCGACTGCCCGCTGTATGATGACGCGATACCGCTTCGAATCCTCGGTTGCCTCAACCCATTTGTCAAATGCGAGACGAATGTGGTTTTGACGCATTTTCTGCGCCGCACGCAACAAGAGCTTGCGCTGTTGAACCAACGTCGTGGTAGCCTCCTTCCATCGCATGAAAGCTTTTGTCTGCTCGCGCATTTTAATTGACGCGATGACTTTGTTTGCCGTTTTTCGCTGTTGACGGCAGCGTACAGCGTATTCTCGCCACCGTGAAAACGCACGAGTCAACCGTTCTCGGGCAATACCTCTCGATTGCAAAGCCACGATGCTTTCAATCTTCTGCAACCGAATCCTAGTCTCTATAATATCTTCTACTGTGACACGCCACGCGTTGAATGCCTGCGATAGCAAACGGTTTGTGGCTCGGCTCACGGCGCCACGCATGAGTTTGCGTTGACGCTTATTTTCCTGCACCTTGTCGTACCATGACTCAAAGGCGGCAAACTGCAATCGTGCAGTAAAACGATTGATCGCCCAAGTTAACTTCAAGCGTTGATTGTTCTTCTTGAGGGCAAACTCGCGCCATTCCGAGTACGCAAAACGCAATAAACGTCGGGTGCGAATGGAATCAAAGATTTCACGCTTTTGATCCAGCATTGCATCCCTTATTTCCTCATTCATTCTTTCATTACGCGTGTTGATAGCGAGCGATGCCCATCCCCAGAATGCCAAAGCAAGCGCAGCTCGTGAAGACTGAAGGCGCATTTGTTCAGCCATTTTGTATGCATGCTCGCGCACATTCTTCCTGTTCTCAACTTCACCTCGCCATTCGGAGAAAGCTTTTTGAAACACGCGTTGGTCATGTCGACGACGCGCCTTAGCAATCGTCAAATCATTGACTGATTTCTCATACGTAATAAATTCTTGCCAAATGTGGAATGCGCGATATAGTTTTAGCGACTTGCGACGATAGATGTGTCTCGTCACAAGTTTGCGCAAACGTTTATTTTCCCGAGCAACCGCAACCCAACTCATAAAGAATTTACGTTGCGTCGAAACTAAGAGCCAAGATATCGCCTTTTGCCCATTCGTCATTTGTACACGGTGCTCCTCTGTCACCGCACGCCACTGCTCGAATGCCTTGAACACGATTCTAGAAGTCAAACGCGTCAAACACTGTAACGCCCGCTTGTCGTTCAATCGCACCCGAACGGTTTCATCTCGCCAGGCGTAAAACGCGGAATAGAGCTTGTTGTTCGTCAACTCTAACAACATACGCTCAGCACGTTTTCTACGAACACGTTCTTGCTTGGCGGTATCAACTTCGCGCCTCCACGCATCTAGTATAAAAATCTTCATGTGCCATTTTGACTTGGCAAGGCAACGCAGCACCGCAAGTCGACACCACTTGTCTCGCACCAATTTGTTTTTCCAAGCGCCAAAGTACGAACGGGTGAGTCTGTTTTTGACCTTTGTGTAACGACTATCAGCTTTAATCGCCAAGAGCTTCTTACGCTCTAATTGATCGCGCCAAGCTTCAAAACAAAGACGCGACGTGAGCACCTCGCGACGCAAAAACATATTCGCCGCGCGCTTCACCATCACCTTCCTCGCCGCCGCCTTCGCCGCTTGTGTGCGCCACGCATTGAAAACATCCAATATAATTCTTCTATCTATCGTCTTTGCCGCTATTACCCCGCATGCACCACGAAGCTTCTCAATCTTGTTTGCATGGGACGCTCTCGTGTGTGTAAACATCGCGACTACATTGTGCATCGCGCGCACGCCGCTCTCAATCGGCTTTGGCACAGCTTCCACACCGTGCAAAGTCGCCGCTGTCGCACGCGACAACGATTCGTCGTCGCTCGGCGGTGATAGCACTTCAACGTACACCACCCACGACCCTTGATGTCGACGATTTACAAACTCCACGGCTCCGCCTTCGAGCGCGCGCCACGTAAACTGCTCGTTCACCCCAAATCTCGACGAAAAACACACCAATTTCGGCGTCTTACGCTGCCGCCGTTGCACCATCAACCCACTCGAGACGTGCTCAAATCCAACATAGCCATCATCGCCCTCGTTCACGTGTATACGAAACCTTACGTCCTCGTCTGAGACGTCGGCGTCGCTCGTCGACGTCGTCTCGAGCCAGCGTTTCACTACGCCATCATCAACGTCTTCATGCGCGCGCGCGCTCTCGCGGCACACATAGAGCGCAAAACTCGACGCACAGCGTATACGTACGTGTGTTCCGTGCGCCAAAGCGCGCTCGACGCCCATACCGCGAAGTGTACGACGGCGTAAAGGGTGTCGTGGACGACCGTTATGCGTTCGTTTCAGACCGTTCCCCTGCGCTTGCGTGCGCGCAGGCGATGACGACGGTGGTGATCACGCCGCCTCGCGCGCGGGTGCGGTGTGCGTGTGCGTGTTCTAGCGCTTGGCCATCGCGTGCGCGATGTGCGGGCGGTGTCGCGCACGGTGTGATGTGGAGCTTGTGATTAATCACACCCGCCGCTCGAGGCTTCGCGGCTCGAGCGCGTTCGTTCTACTCTAACAATCTATGTGCTATCTCTATGATCTCTCTCGTGTCTCTCACCGCGCTGGCGAAGAAAAACAATAATTAATTTATGTATGATTGCCGTCGTTGATGCGCAAGTCGAAGGCGCGCATGGCGGCGACGAAATGCTCTGGAGGCGACGCGACGAGCGTTGTCGACGCGCCCGTTTCTGGATGCGTGAATCGAAGCGAGCGAGAGTGAAGATGTAAAGGAATCCCACGCGCGTTCGATGTGCGGCGCATGGCTCGGCCGAGGATGGATTCGTTGGGTTCTTGCATATCCGGATCGTCGTGACGCTTTCGTGCGGCGTCTTCTATGGAGACGAGCTTGGATTTCCAGATTTTGTTCCTGTCGGACCATCCGTACTTGTAGTCGCCCAAGATAGGCGCGGCGAGCGCCTTGGAGACGTGGACTCGGAGTTGGTGCTTGCGTCCGGTGACGGGAGTGAGCTCTAGTAATGTTGGACCGTGTTCATCGGCCGATGCGAGGACCTTGAACTTTGTCGTCGCGGCTTTAGATCCCATTTGTTCCTCTTCTCTAAAATTGGCGCGCGATGTTTCGCCAGCGCCGACAATTACCGAACCACCTCCAGCAGTGGCGTCGTATACACGCCAACCACCGACAAGTCGCACGAGTTCACGAGACGAATCGTCTTCGCTACTATCCGAGCCTTCGAGCAGCGGGGCGTCGATCCAGCCTTCGCATAACCCTCGCGGCGGATGCGCGCCCGAGAGTGCCCAGTACGTCTTTGTCAAATCTTCATCCCCGACGTTCGGATCCCCCGAAGAAGACAACTGCGCGCGTAGAATTTCTGTAAAATCAGTTTTACTTTTCCTTCGAAATAGTGCGTTGAGCTTGTTCGCCGCGAATGCGGTGCGCGCGAGAACTAAGACGCCCGAAGTGTCTCGGTCCAATCTGTGCACCAGACGCGGCGCTTCGGCTGCGTCAAACTTTAACGCCCCGCGTAAATCGTACACGCTCACATCGACTCCTTGCCCAGGCATTGTAGCCAATCCTGGCGGCTTATTAATCGCCAGCACGTGCTCATCCTTGTAAATCACACATTTCTGGATAGCCTCCGAGAACGCCACATTCAACGACGCTTCCGCCGCGGCGTCCTCGAGCTCACCTTCGTCCCGAAACGTCGCCCAATACCACCCCTTTGTGCTTCGATCATCTGGCACCGCTAAAAACTCCCCAGGCTCTAATACTCGACTCTTTGCCGCTCGCTTCAAATTCCTCGCCGGTTCGTACGCCTCAAAACTCCCCAAACCGCGTCGAACTTGTCTGTCCCGAAACAGCTTATGTGCCGCAGCACCCGCACGTTCGCCCCGACGGTACGAATACACATCCCCACCGCTTGGTGCGTGTCGTAAGTACTTCCTCAGCCACTGCAGCGCGGTCACCGCGTCGTCGTCGGTGCGCCAGGACGGCACGGGCGGCGTGACCACTTTGTACTGCAGTCCATCGTTACTGCGTCCTCCATCAACGCCGCCGCCGCCGCCGCCGTCGTCGTCATCGACGCCGCCGGCGCTCGATACGAAGCGTGCGAACCCACGCGCGCGGTCCAACGCGCGAACGCGCGCGAACGCCGCGCGCACGGTGCGCAACATGCGCAAACACAACGCCAACGTGCGTCACACTATGACGCCCGCGCCCGCGATCTGCGCGCGCGCGTCGCAATCGACCGCGATCTCGCGCGCGGCGGTGCATTACGGACGCACGTTCGATGCGAGTTTCGCCCCTGACCTCGCGGTTTGGGCGCCGGGCGCGATCGAGGCGGGCGCTGAAGGCGACGAGGTGGATGTGTTGGTGACGTGCGGCGAGGATTCGCGCGCGCGAGTGATGCGGTGCGATTCGCGGGGGCTGACGGACGTTGGCACGTGTCGAGGACATGATGGGGAGGTTTTACGAGTCGCGTTCGGTGCGTGCGACGGTGTGTTTGCGACGGCGAGCGCGGATGGGTCGTGTAAGATGTGGAGGCTCGGGCGCGCTTCGGCAGAGTCTACGACGAGCGGCGATGTCGTCGTTGAATGCGTACAGACGTTAGATGAGCACCCGGGAGAAGTGTATGGGTGTTGTTTCATGGATGATGTCAAAATGGGCACGATTGCGACGTGTTCGGAAACTGAAGTGTATTGCATAGACGTGGAAACGAAGACTCGGTTGGGCGCGTCCAAACGCGAGGAGCGCGATAAAGAAAATGTGGCGGCATCCACCCCAGATCGCTGGTCGCCCGGGTATTTGTTCTCTATGACGAGATCGCAAGAGTTGGGTGTTTTAGCGTGCGGGTGCTCGGATGGGGCGATTCGAGTGTATAGCGACGGAGCTCGCGGTGGCGGTTTCGGGGACGTCGTCGCCGTGGCCACGCCGCATCCAAATGCCATCGTTGGGACAACCATGTTCATTGATGATGGGCGCGTGCTCGCGTCTGTAGGACTAGATGGTACGATTGCTTTGACTGACACGCGGACGTGGGGAATGTTTCGGCGAATATCGTCGGGAACGCCGCTCATGAGCGCGTGCGGTATCGGCGGCGGTTGGCTGGGAATGGTTGGGAGCGCGGGCGTCGTGCGCGCCATCGATGCTGTGTACGACGCGGCTTCTCCCGCGTGTGTGTTCACACCGCCCGTCGATCCGCTTGTGCCTTTGTTTTGCGTAGCGGCGAACGCGAGAGGCACGCGATTGGCGTGTGCGGGCGCGGGAGTTCCTGTGGCGACTCCGGCGCTCGCTGCCGCATTCGGCGTGAAACGCCCAGACCCGAGTCGCCTCGATGTATGGACAGTCAGTCGTGATGAGTGATCTGATGTCTTGGACGTAAAAACGTAGTTGCTAGTATGAGTAGTTTTTAATATAGCTATAGTCAATGTGCTAATCGAAAAGGTCTTTGCTGCGCTTGATGCTCGGCCCCGCCTTGGTCGTCGCCGTGGTTGAAAACAAGCCGTCGTCGCTGTCGCTATCTGAATCAAATAACAGCCCTTGCGACGTCGTCCTCGCGGGTACATCCACCGGCTCACTCACCGACATCGCTGCGATTGACGTAGTCGCGACATCGACGTCCGTTTGTGATGGATTCGAAAGCTTTGGGGCTTCCTTTTTCATCGCGCTCAGCGGATCGGCAATCAAAGGACCGGCAAATAAATCGCCGTTCGACGCTTTTTTCGACATGCCAAACAAGTCACCGCCGTTGTCAGAGTCGGAATCGGAGTCGAAAAGACCTTTGGGCTTTTTCACCACTGCTGCAGGCTTCGCAGGGGCGACGGAAGGTGCAGACATTACGGGTGCTGCGTTTTGCTCGCCACTGACGCCGCTGAATAAATCACCGCCACTGCTCGATGGTCTGCGGATATCGTCATCAAACAAACCACTAGTAGAAGGAGCTCCCCGAACATCGTCACCAAAAATATCATCGTATGACAGGGCATAAGACGGTGCAGACTTTCTGGCTGACTTTGAAAGCGTCGTCGTCGCCTTGGTGACGGCGGCGAACAAATCTCCACCACCTCCTCTACCGTCATCACCATCGTATCCATCGTCATCTAAGCCAACGCCACCACCGTCATTATAATTATCCAAATCCGCTAGATTATCTTCCATATCGGAATACTCTCCCTCGCTCGACGTCGAGCTCACGGACTCGCTCGATATGTCGCTCTCGAGTGAGTCGCTCGAGTCGTCGCTCACTTCGCTCGAATCATCGTCATCGCTTGAAATGTACGGCCCCCAACGTTCGGGATTTGGGTTTGATGCTAGGTATGGATCTAATCCGCACGATTCATCGTGATAATATGCTGTCGTCCCAATCACCGACGGAAGCGGTCGCCAATATTTATTCCCCGTCAACGCCAAACCGCCGTCGCGCGTCTCCGCCCATCGTCCCCGAATAGCATCCACCGCCTGTCTAGCCGTCGCAATATAATTAGCTTTTGCTTCTTCGCCTTGCACGCGCGAAGTTGCGGAATCTTCGTCGCCGCTACCGCCATCGCCTCGCGACGCAGCTTCGTCCTCAACCGTTTCCACGCGTTTTTCTAAAAACTGCGAGTTACTCAACACCCTGTACCCGTTCATCACGCTCGCCATGCCCTCGCTGATACGTTCTGATTCAATACACGCGTCATCCACGCGCTTTATGGCATTCGTACAACGATCTAGAGTTTTCGCGCTCAAACCGCGGAGCGCTCGAATGAGCTGTTGAACGCGACACACAAAACACAATGTTAGCATCCGCACCACCGAACGACGCGTGCGCGCTGCGACACGACGACGACGACGACGACGCAAATAATGCACTCTATATTTACACCCGTGCGCAATCATCACGCCGCGTCGTCGCGCGACGCGAGACACAAAAGCAAACATTGAATATCACGGCGCAACCGTTCATTCGTTCATTTCATTCGCACGCTTACCTCGCGATCGTCTCCCAATTTCCATCCATCGACGCGCGCACGCAAGCGATCTAACGCCTCGCACGCGTCGTCGCGACCTTCACCGCCCGCGCGCGCGGCTGCGGTCGTCATCGCCGTCGCGATGTGACGCGTTGTGCATCTTGGCGTCAGTCTCGCGCACGGCGCGCGCGCGGCGCGATGTCCACCGCGGCGTGCTGCGACGGCGGCGGCGACGAGAGCGGCGGCACGATGTCGAGCGATGCGACCGCACTCGACGCGCAGTCGCTCGTGCACGCCGCGTACGAGGCGGTGGCGCAAAAGTCAGCGTCGTGCTGCGTGACATCGGTGAGCAACCGCGCATCGATCGGGTACGACGATGCCGACCGCGCGTACGTGGGTGATGCGGATTTAGGCGTCGGGTGCGGCACGCCCGTGAGGTTTGCGCGCTTGATGCGCGGCGAATGCGTGGTGGACTTGGGATGCGGCGCTGGGGTGGATGTGTTCTTGGCGTCTCGGGCGGTGGGCACCGACGGCGGTCGCGTCGTCGGCGTGGATATGACGAATGACATGTTGAAACAAGCGCGATTGAAAGCGAAAGAATTAAATTTGCGCGTGCCTGAAGATGTGGACTTTAAACTTGGCACGCTCGATGCGTTGCCGGTGGACAGCGCGAGCATGGACGTGGTTTTGAGCAACTGCGTGATAAACTTGTGCGACGATAAACGAGCGGCGTTTGAAGAGGCGTATCGAGTGCTCAAGCCTAATGGGCGAATCGCCATCGCGGACGTGGTGAATCGAGGTAAAGCGCTCCCAGAGTGCATGCAAACTGCGGAGGCGTTAGTCTGCTGAGTATCGGGCGCGCACGAGGTTGACATCTTGCAGGACATGCTGCAAGACATCGGCTTCGTGGACGTGGACACTCGCATCAAGGAAGAATCGCGCGAGTACATCTCACAGTGGATGCCAAACGCCGAAGAATACGTTGTCGCGGCGGAAGTTACGGCGAGAAAGCCTGGGACCTGGACGTATGCGCTTTCCAGCGCTTTGTCCCGAGCGGGTAAGTTGGCGTACGCCGCGTGGTTGGCGCAAGCCAAGCATCACGCCGCACACTGCGATGTGGATGCGAGCGAAGAACCCGAATGTTGCACTGCAAGCGTTATTTCTTGCAAGCCCAAACCGAGCAAGAGCTGCTGAAACTAAACAACCTCGTCAACATGTTTGATTAGAAAACGACGAGGTTGAACGAGACGCGCGTGCCCCGCGATGGAAAAGCTCTAGGTGACGAACGTTGGCGAAAACGCGCAGTTTTTCGCGTGCCAAGCGTTTTGATATTTTTTCCAGTTCGTGAGTGGTGCTTTAGTCGCCGTGTCTTGATTGTACGATGTATTAAAGATAAAGAAATTTACACATTCGCTGCCGCATCGCGTGCTAGTTTGGTTTCACGACGTTGATCGGATCTCCCGCGAGATATCTAGCAATCGTCGTCGCGACGGAATCGATTAATCGCTGACGAGTCTCAAGACGCTTCCAGCCGATGTGCGGCGTCAAGTACACCTGCGGCATGGTGTAAAGTGGGGAATCCTCCTGGGGCGGTTCTCGCTCCTGGACGTCGAGCGCCGCGCCAGCGATAATGTTGTTTTGTAACGCGTGAATCAAATCGGACTCATTAATCACCGCCCCGCGCGCGGTGTTAATAATCCTCGCCGTTGGCTTCATCTTAGCCATCGCGCTGGCGTCAATCAACCCGCGCGTGTGCTCGTTTAACGGGCAATGAATTGAAACGAAATCCGACCGTGACAATAGTTCATCCAAGCTCACGGCGTCCCAGTCATCCGTCGTCGTCGCGCTGCGACTCCACACCAACACCTTCATCCCAAGTGCATTCGCCAACCGCGCCACTTGCTGCCCAATCGCCCCAGTCCCACCCACTAATCCAATCACCTTTTGCTCCGTCTCGCACATCGAATACTTGGCCAGCCCCTCGAAACCGATAAAGTGCGACCGGTCCCCGCGATCCAGCGCCCGATGCTGCTCCACCAACCCAACGCTTAAACTCAACACAAACGTAATCACCAATTGCGCCACCGCTGAGCTGGAATACGTCGGCACGTTGCACACCGTGATCCCTCGAGCCGCCGCCTTTGCGACGTCGATATTGTTATATCCAGTGCCCGCTTCGCACACCAACTTCACCGAGCTCGGCAACCGCTCGACGTCCACGTGGACTTCCTTGGTGATGATGACGTCAAACCCTTTGGCGCGTTCGGCGATCGCGTCCGTGGACGGCGACGCGTCGTCGTAGTGCTTCAGCACCGCGTCATCATCGCCGCGTTGCCCATCACGATGGGTCCCACCGCTCGACGGTGACACGGGCGCGGCGCCCGCGCGCAGGGCATCGATGACGCCATCGAAGCACAGTGCGTTGTCGAAATTCAATCGTCGCGCGTTCACCACGCACGCGCGCGCCAGAGGTCGCCCCGCGCCCGGCGTCATGCGTCGTCGAATAGCGCGTCGCTGAATGTCGGCATTCCATGTCGCGCATGCACGCATAGAACGCCGCGCGCGCCACTCGCCAACGCGGCGCTCATGCTCGCCGAACGCGCGTACTATGACGCACGCATCGCCGACGCGCGCTGGGGCGACGACGAAGGCGTCATACGCCGCGCGTTGGGCGATGAAGTGTACGAGCGCCTGAGCGACCCGGTGCCGCTGCGCCGCGTTCGGCCTCGTTCCGCGCGCGCGAGGCGTCGCGCTCGCGCGTCGAGCGATGCCGAACGCGAGTGCGATGCCGCAGCGAGCGAGGCGATCGCGCGCGCGGCGCATGTGGGCGAGAAAGACCGCGATGTGGTTGATGCATTCGTGCACCTGGCGTTGGCGAAGATGTACTTTGCCGCGCGGGACGACTCGCGTTTAATGGATGACGCTGACGACGATGACGACGTGCATCAATTTGAAGAGTGCCGGGAACATTTGGGGATTGCGCACACGCGGGCGCATGCGCTCGGGCGCGCGAGCGTTGAGGCGGCGTGTTGGAAATTGTGGTCGCGGTTGTTTTTGAGAGTCGACGCGCTCGACGCGGCGCTGCGCGCGGGCGACCGGTGCATCGAAGCGGGGTTACGTGTGATTAAACAGAGCGATGCACCAGATGAGAGTGATATTGTTGCTTTGGCCAGGGACTATTACGATGTCGCGCTGTCGCGTCGAGGATTGTTCTACGGCGGCGGAGACTTTTCTAAAGCATGCGGCGCGCGCTCGCACGAAAACACCGTCGCAATGTATTTTAATTTCGAGTGGCGGATGAAAAATCTTCCACACATCGGAGCGACGCCGTATTTGAAAGCTGCAAAAGATTTACTCGATAAAATTCGTTACGTCGGTGAAGATCAAGGCACGTATCGAGAATTCCGCGATCGCGAGACGGCAACGGAGCTATACACGGATGTGTGTTTGCACCTCGCCGACGTGATGGAAAATCATCAAACGAAAGAGGCTGCGTTCGCCATCGACCGCGATGACGACCCAGAGAGCCTGGAGAAAATACAAACCACGCTATCGGTCGTCGCCCATGGCTATCGCATCATAGCAAACGACATCGCCCTCGATAAGCTCAAGGAGCGGTCAATTTTTGACGCCGAGTGCCCAATGTGCGCGCGACGCGTCGGCGGCTTATCCATGGACGATGAACCCGTGACGTATTGCCACATCGAGTGTCCGCGGCGACATCAGATGCACACCGCGTGCTATAACTCTCTAGGCCGTATCGCCATAAATCCGATGTACTCGTTTTGCATCGCGTGCTGCTGTCTCGACGACGCCAGTGACGACGACACCGAGAGCGAGAGCGACGAACCCACCCGCCAAAGATTTGCCTCTCTCCACCGCGCCGCCGCCGCGGACGCCCGACGCGCCGCCATCATCGCGCGCCTCACCCGCCAATCACGATGACGTGACGTGACGTCGCCCAGTGATTCTATTCAAATCACTCATATACATTATCCATCCACGCGCAACGCATAGCCATGTCATAGCCACGCAGAACGCCAGACATTCCACCTCAGCGCGCGTCTTCAAAAAGTCACCAAGTGGCTGACTCATCACGTCCCACGCGTGTGACCCCGCAGTGCGCGACGCGACGACGGTTCGCGCGACGCGACGCGCACGAACAATCGACCAACACACCGCGCACCGACATCTCACGCCAACGCCATCGTCCACGCGGCGACGAACGTCGAGCGCCGAACGTCACGTCGTCGCATCGCAATCGCGCCGCAGCAGGGCACGCGACGGCGCCACGGGGGGTGATTAATTGTTTGAATTGCGATTCGATTCGCGACGACGGCGACGTGCGTGAGTGCGCGTGTTCGCGCGTAGAGTGTGTAACGAAAAGTTTTGCGCGTGTCGGTGCACCGTCGGTCGTCGGACGTCGTCGATCGAGCGCGTCGAACGCCGTGGCGCAGACGCCGCGCCAGGGCATCCGCGGCTGACTGGGTGACAAAAAATCTCAACGCGAAGAGGGGTTGACTGGGACGCATGGCGTCGTTGTTTTCGTCTCGCGACGACGGGCGTGGGGTCCCGAACGTCGATCGCGGGACACAGACGGGGAGTATGCATGTGAATGGTGCGCCGAATGATTTATCAGCGATGTTTGAACTCGCGGCTGGGTTGCCGTTTGGCGCAAAGGAGGCGCTCGGGGAGCACTTTAAGCTCGTCGCCGACGTGTGGCCGGTGGTGTTTGCGACGGTGGTTGGGGTGTGTTACGTCGCGTATCATCCACGGAGCGTGGCGCTTTTGCGGTATTTTAGAATGTCTATGATACAGAGCACGCAACCGTTCGCGCGGTGGACGTGGGTTGCCGTGAGCACGTTGGTCACGACGCGGTCGTTGGTGCTTTGGTTGGCGTCGAGAAGCGTCGTGGTGCAGCGCATTGTTGAAATCACCGGCGTCGCGGTGGCGCTCGACGTGCAGCGCGGACGTCGACGACGGCGTGATGAAGATAAAAGTTCGAAGCACTGTCATCAGGAAAAGTATGCCGAGTTGGGGAACGAGCCGACAACGTTTCCGAGTGGCGTGACGGATGTCGTGCAGCGAGAAGATTTCGAACGGTTCAAGGCGCGCATCGCGTCGGTGCCGAACGCGACGCCGAGAGAAGAGTCTGGAGAGTGGCAGGAGATGATGGATAAAGACGAAACGTCAACAGCGTGTCATTATACGGCTTGGCGGCACATCTTGCCTTACGGTGGCACCGAGTATCTGTCTAGAAGCGTCTTTCAAGGCGCGACCAAGGAGGAAATTTGTGACTTTTACAACTCGGATTCCACGCGAGACATTTGGGACAAACTTCTAAAGAAGCAGTACGTCATCGAGCGCGACGTGCGCACGGGTGCAGAAATTTGCTTTTGGGAGCGACAGTTACCTGTGATTTCCAACCGGGACTACGTCTTTAGTCGACGTACGTGGAAGGATGGCGACTGCTACTTCACCATTACAAAGGGCTTGAAACACCCCAAACAAGGCGAGAATCCAAACGTTATCCGCGTCGATCCGTACTTTAGTGCGTGGCGCATGCGAACAATTCCAGGAGATACCCCCGGTACGACCGCCGCAGAGTGCGTTTTGTTACACTTTGAAGAGCAAAAAGTACAACAAGACGTCGCGCGCATGGCGGTGCGACACGGCATGTGGGGCGTGGTGAAAAACTTGTGCAAAGGCTTTCGCGATTTCCAAAACACGCGTCAAGAGGAAGAAGCACTTCAAGACGCGGGTGGTGTCAAACGTAAGGACGTCAAGATTCGCGAATACGGCGCCCTTACGCACGTGAAGAAGGCGATTGGGTTTGCATTTCCAGTCATTCTTGGCGTATTGCTCGCGCAACAAGGCACGGGGAATATCTTTGACGTCTTTACGCATGTCAAACATGGAGTGGTTGTTTTACAACGGCGACGTCATGGTATGCGAGCGATTAGAGCTGTCAAAACTGCAGGAGTAGTCGCCGCTGCGGCGATTGCCGAGCGCGCAGTTGACGACTTGAACGCCGACGACGCCTCAACACATCAACGCCGCGACGAAGGCATCGACGTCGTGTGATGATTGATGATGATTTTAGCATAACATAGAAAATGCGCGTTGCTTTAAAAACTAGCTTAACATTGAATACATACAGTACCATCAGTAACACAAAACACAAAACACAAAACACAAAACGACAACTGGTAATTTGACTACTACATCTACAGCTATATGTTGGCGGCTGTCGCCGCCGTGGAGCGCCGCGACTCACCAACTCACCAACTCGCCTGCGGCGACAATCTACGAATATTCGCACTTCGACTCGACGATTGCCGCGAGTTCATCGAGTTCAACGACAAGCGTCGCATCGTCACCCGCCGCGCGCGCGTCTCGACGCATCGCCTCGAGAACGTTCAAAAGTTTCGGCGCCGTGGTGAACACCACTTCGTTTTCTTCATCCCCGTCGACGTCGTCGCCGTCTTCAGGTGGTGTCAACGCATCATTCACCGCCGCCGCGCGCTCATCGCCGCGAGGAATGGTTAATAAAACATCCACAATGCGCCGTTCGGGAGCGACGCGCATCAAACGCTCCATCTCGCCGGCGCCAACCGAAACCCTCCCCGCGATTTCTGTGATTGCGTTTTTCCTCGACTCTTCATTCAACGCGCCTTGCGCGAGCGCGTTTGACTCTCCAGTCGTGGCTAACGCCTTTGTAAGCTCGCCCCACCGCGCGCGCAACTCATTCTCCTGCGCGAGCGTCAACCCAGTGGTCGTCGAAGAAGAAGAAGAAGAAGAAGAAGAAGAAGAAGAAGAAGACGTCTGTTTTGACGCCGCATCCGACGCCGCATCCGACGCCACAGCCCCGAGCGCACCCGCCCCCGACGTCGCCAACCCTTCAGTAATCTCCTCCAACGTATACGACGCCATGGCGTACGCCGCCCCGCACATCGCATCCAACGCCTCGGCGTCCTCCACCGCCCCTCGCGCCCGCAGCGCCTCCCCGCGCGCCTCGCACGCGCTGAAAAACGACAGCGTCAACGCCGTTCTCGACCTTCGCACGATGGACGCAAACTCCACACTCGACGCGTCGTACGCCTCCCGCAGCGTCTTCAACACAAGCATTTCATCCAACGCGTACGACGACGACGACGCATCACCACCATCACCACTATCGTCGTCACCCCTCGCCAACGCGCGCGCGCGACACGGCGCACGCCAACCACCACCACCATCATCGATCGCTCCGCGCGCGCCCGTGCGACGTGGCATCGCCCCCACACCGCGTCCTCGTCCTCCTCCTCCGCCGCCGTGTCGCCGCGCACACCCACGCATCGTCGTCGTCACCGTACCCGTCGTCGTCGACGACGTCATCATCATCATCATCATCATCATCGACGACGACCACGACGACGACGACCACCACGGCCCGAGGTCCGCGAGGTCGCTCGAGGTCCTCGAGCGCGCGCGCGCACCGACGACGCGGCGTCCGCGAGTGGAGGGTGGCGCACGCGCTGGGCGCCGACGCGCCTCCGTATGTACCCCGTATGTCCTAGTACGTATGTACCCCGTATGTACCCCGTATGTCCTAGTACGTATGTCCTCCGTATGTACCCCGTATGTCCTAGTACGTATGTACCCCGTATGAAATCACACCCCGCGGTCAAGGCATCGCGCGCGACGACGCCTCGACTGGTGAACTGGTCGATATTCTTCACACACATGCGTCGCATGCACGCACAACACACAGCGCTATGGGACGTGGTATATGTCCCATGGCAGCACACGAGGATACACACACGCACACCGCACGCACATGGGTCCCACACCCCGTGCACTACGACCCCCACGCCCGAGGCCTGCGCACCGCGCGCTCGACGACGGCGACGACGGCGGCGATGGCGACGACGGTGATGCGCAAGACGACTCGTCGCGGTCACGGTCGCGATGGTGATGGTCACGACGCGGACGCGGACGCCGACGCGGACGCTGCGTCGCCGGGCGTCGTCGGCGGCGGCAGCGCGAATGGCATACATCAATTCGACGACGACAGCAGCGATAACAGCAGCGCTGAAGGGGGGGAGGGGGATATCGTGCGAATGATGATGCGGGCGTCGCGCGCGCGCGCGTTGGGCGCGGCAACCCTCGCGGGCGAGGACGGGGCGAGCGTGGCGCACGTGAGCACGGCGGCGCACGTGGCATCGATGAAGGATGTGATGTTTACGACGACGACGACGACGACGACGACGCAGAGTTCGAGGGCGTCGTCGCCGCTCGTGGATGGGGCGGTGCAGGGCGAAGGTCGCGTCGCGCGAGGGAAACCGCCGCCTCGACGGGTGAATTCAATCGCAAAGGGTCGACCTCGCGCGGCGACGTCGGATGCGTTGATGATGAATGAACATCGTGGGCACGTGCATGGTGGGGTGCATCATCATAATCAGCATAATCATCACGCAAGTCTTCAGGGGTCCGGGCATGGGCGAGGCGGGCCGACGACGTCGCCGTCAAAGGCGGCGCGCGGGGAGGATGCGGCGGCAACCGCGTGGGTGATGAATGGTGGATTTGATTTCGGTCGCGGTATGACGCGCGCTGAGTCGAGCGTGGATGTGAATGTGATGATGACATCGTCGTCGGAGAGCGATGACGCGAACGCGGAACAAGGCGATGGCGCGTCTTTGGACGCGCCTCTGGCGTTCAAGGAGACGGCGCGCGCGGCGTACTTGCGCACGACGGCGTCGGCGGTTGAGCTGAGAGATTTGGTTGGCGTGAAAACGCCTCCGCAGTTGAGCCATATTGGTGGACAAGAGCGTGCAAAGCAACGCGAAAAGCCGCAAACACGCGAGGAGCAACGAGGGAATTTAGGGAGTGAATTCGTCGAAGCCGAATACGCCGAGGGCACGCCGGATTGGAAATTCATGTCGCAAACGACGTGTTTTAAGGATTTCGTGATTTTGCGCGAGCTCGGTCGGGGGCTGTGCGGCACCGTGTACTTGGCCAAGTATCGCGCCACCGATCAACTCGTGGCGTTTAAGGTTATGCGTAAACAAAAGCTCATCGACGTCGGGGAGATTCGACACGCCGTGCGCGAGCGTGAAATTCACGCCCGCGTCAATCAAGGTCCATTCATCGACAAGCTTTTACACGCCTATCAAGATCGTTGGGCGTTGTATTTAGTGCTCGAATACGCCCCTTGTGGGGACTTGTTCCAGGCGATGAATTACCACGGGTTGCCGTCATTGCACGACGCCAAGGTGTACACCACGCAGTGCGCGTTGGCCATTGAATACATTCATCAGTGCGGATACGTCTATCGCGACTTGAAGCCAGAGAATATTTTGTTGGACAGCAATGGATGCGTACGTCTGGCTGATTTCGGTATGGCTAAGCGATTAGATACCGCAGACGAGCGCGCGTACACGATTTGCGGTACGGCGCAGTACATGTCGCCCGAAGTATTGACCCATCGCGGATGTCGATTTGAAGCCGATTTGTGGGCGCTCGGTATTTTGATTTATGAGCTGTGCAGCGGTGGCACGCCGTTTGGCGCTGACAAGGGCACGCGCCAAGAACTCTACCGCAAGTTGATGAATCATCAAAATGCCACGATGACATTCCCAACCTGGTTCGATCAAGACACATGCTCCATCGTCAAGGCGTTGCTTCACGAAAACGAGCGCGCGCGGTTGGGCGCAAACGGCGCGTTCACCGACATTTACGCCCATCCATGGTTCGCGCCAACATCTCAAGTCGAAGTGCTCAAAGGTTTAACCCTTCCTCGATTACAACCGCGTCGACGCAACATCGTGTACGACATGAAACTTCGAGAATCCATCGCCTCGGGCGACATTCCTTGGGAGTGCGGGTCGCTCGTCACCGACCTCGAGCATCTCACCTTGTATCAATCTTTTGGGGCGTGATTGTGCACCCCCCATACGCGCGCCACGGTGCGCGCGGTGTGCGCGTGCGCGTCATCCCTCACATCATTCTTTCAATTCATTTTTTTTCTTGTACAGTACGAGTACTCCTACGCTAGTATATTTTGCAATTCAATCCTCATTCTTTTTCACACCGTCGCGTCGTCGCCCTAGGGGTATTTAGTGCGCGGGTCGTGTGCGGTGCATTTGAAAATGCACACAGATGCGCGTCACCTCGCATCCACAGTGCGCGTCGTGCGAGCACGCGACTGCGAGCACATATACACATAGGTATAGACGACACACGAACAACACACACGCGCGCGTCATCGTCATCATGCACGTCGATAACCTCGAGGTCGCCATCAACGCGCACTTGCCGGACATTTTGCGCCGGGCAGATTTGGAAAAATCAACGGTGAAGACGTTGCAAAAGGAGCTGGAATCTAAGCTGTTGATGTCGTTGGATACGAAGAAGAATTACATACGAGACCAGGTGCGTGATTGATGGGATGAGCGCGAAAGATGGGTGCGAGGCGTGCGTGCGTGGGGTGAGACGGTGAGGAACGCGCAAAGGAGCCGACGCGCGAGGCGGAGACGACGACGACGACGATGACGATAATGACAGCGATAACGCGTGCGATGCAACAATACTGACGATAAACTTTGATGTGTGTGTGTGTATTTGCGTCTTCGTAGATTGAGATGTACTTGAAGCACGGCGCGAGACACGCATTCGCCGATTCGGGCGAGGCGCCCGAGCAACACGGCGGTCCAGGGAAACGAGGGAAGGCGCCGCGGAAGCGGACCGTGGAAAAGAAGAAGAAGAGTGGACGCGGTAAGACGAAGGAGGTGCAGGATCCAACGAAGCCGAAAGGGCCGAAAGGGCCGTACATGTGTTTTGTGGGCGTTCGTCGACAGCAACTTAAACAGGAGAAGCCGACGTTGTCGTTTCCAGATATCTCTCGTCAACTTGGTGTGGAATGGAGGAGTATGAACGCAGAGACAAAAGATAAATATGTGAAAATGTCAGAAAAAGATAAGACGCGTTATACGAATGAACTGGAAAAGTATGTTCCTTTGAACGACCATGAAATGGAGAAGCTTCGAGAGAAACAACGCGAGCGCAAGGCGGCGGGAGGTTTACAAGTGATGTACAAGTGCTCACCAGAGTTGGCAGCGTTCTTTAATGATGGCACGGTTCAAATCAATCGAAAAGAATTAACGAGTCGAATTTGGGCTTATTTCAAAGAGAAAGGGTTAATGGATGCCAGCAACAGACGATACGTCTTTGCGGATGCAAAACTCTCCGCGTTTCTCGGCATGCAGGTGGGTGATAGATTCTTAGCGTTTACCATTCAGCGATTTTTGAAGCCTCACCTTCATCCGCTCTGAATGTTTAAATTGCTTTAGTTGTCATCATTGCTCATAGTGGTACGCTAGCTCGGTCACCACGTGACGCTAATTGTTTGTAGTAGACAGTTTTTACGCGCACGCGCGTTTTGATTTCCCAAGAGCTCAGTAACATTTCCACCGCACTTTTCGACCCTCGTCGTCGTCGTCGTGAACGCCGTGCACGCCGTGGTAAGCCTTGGAATCATAAATCAAGGCGCTTCCATGTGCGTGCCCCCGACTGTATCGCCGGCATCCGACGCCAAGTCGACCTTTTGGCGCACATGGAGTATCTCGGCTGTGTGCACTTTATTGGTGTTGGCCACTTGCACGCACCCGGCGACTATGCAGCGCGCGCATTCGCACATAGAAGCACTGCATAAAATCGCAACTGACGATGAGAGTCGCCGCGCAGCTTGGAATAATGGTGTCGAGCGCGCATCGCTTCTCGCAATATTCTTGGCTGACGTGCGAATACATCTCCTCAGTCCATTCCTGCAGTTTTGTGTCGGTGTTCTTGCGTTGCTCAGTGCACTCGTGGCGAGTGACAGATTGTTTCATTGCTATACGGCATTGTATTGGCGATATTTTTCCCGGACCAAGGCACTCGAACGATTCAAGTATACGGCGATACAACGAGTCGACGAGACGACAACATTTGACGACGTGTGTCACCCGACGGTGGTCATTCAATTGCCCATGTTCAACGAGACAGACGTGTGTCAGCACGTCATCTACTGCGCCAGTGAGATTGAATGGCCGCGATCAAAACTGTTGATACAGATTCTGGACGATTCGACGTGTAAGGAAACCAGAGCGGCGATTGCTGAAGCTGTCGAAGAGCTCCAAGAACGCGGATTACATGTCCAATATCGCTGGCGGTCGAATCGTACGGGATATAAGGCTGGTGCTATGCACGAAGCCATGGATGATATCGTCGATTATGACTATATTTGCATATTTGACGCAGACTTTTCGCCCGAGCCCGATTTCTTGTACAAGACGATTCCGTGGATTCATTCAAATCCGCAATGCGGTTTTGTCCAAGCGAGATGGACGTACGCGAATGAATCAGAAAATCTTCTTACGCGCGTGCAAACTATTTCATTGAATTATCACATTCGTTGCGAGCAGTATGCACGATTTTCAGCCAACTTGTTCTTCAATTTTAACGGCACTGCTGGAGTTTGGCGAAGGACATGCATCATCGATTCTGGCGGCTGGAATCATCGAACGACGGTGGAGGACCTCGATTTGAGTTTACGCGCGTACTTACGTGGATGGAAGTTTATTTTTCTCGACGACGTCACGTGTTTGAATGAAATACCCGCGCAATACGATGCATATCGAAAGCAGCAGCACCGCTGGAGTGCAGGTCCAATGCAATTGTGGCGACAGTGCACGGCGGCGGTTTGGGCGGCTGACATTCCGCTCTCGAGCAAGCTCTATTTGAACTTTTTCTTCTTCTTTACCCGACAAATGAGCACACACCTGGTGTCGTTTTTCTTCTATTGCGTTTTGATTCCATTATGTGCCGTGGCGCCAGAAATCTATCTGCCATTCTGGGCGTTGGTGTACGCGCCGATTCTTGTCACGCTTTCAACCGTCGCCTGGACACCGAATGGCATTTTCTACGCCATGCCGTACGTGTTGTTTGAAAACGCCATGTGCATTGTCAAATTAAGTGCCATGCTCGCCGGACTCTTCGAACTCGAACAGGCGGGTGAATGGGTCGTCACGACCAAAATCGGCAAATGGGTCGCCGCCAAGGTTGAAAAGGCTCGTAACATCAAGCTCGTCAAGAAAATCGCCGAAAAACGTCGACAACGCCCAATACATTGGAAAGAACTCGCCATGGGCACTTTTTTCGCCGCGTGTGGCATCTGGGGCATCATCGTCCACGCCATGGTCGGCTACTCCATCTTTCTCTTACTCCAAGCCGTCGTCTTCTTGACATTCGGCCTCAACTACGTCGACGGCATCTTCGCCTCCTCCCACGCCCACGCCGCGTAGCGTGAAACAATGCTGTCGAGCGCGCATCGCGTCTCGCAATATTCTCGCGGCTGAATGCGTAGCTAACACGAATACAATCGTAACTAAATACAAACGAAAATCACGCTCCGACGCGCGCCGCGCGCGCCCCAACGCGTTTTGGTCCAACCGACCGAATTCACCAATCACAACCCCATGGCCTCCCCCTCGTCGATGTCCTCGTCAGCCCGTTTTATCCGTTTAGCCGGGTTCGACGACGCTTTATGCCGTCAGTGCGCGACGTCGCACGTCGCACGTCGTCGTCGTCGCCGTCGTCGTCGTCGACATGTTCACCGCAAAGATGAGCGTCAGCGCACGCACCGCGACCGCGACCGCGACCGCGACGCGCGCGACGCGCGGGACGCGTCGAGGGCTGCAGACGCCGCCGACATCGTCGTTGGTGGCGACGCGGTGTGTTCACGCGTCGACGGTGCGGAATGCGCGCGTCGGTGGCGCGCGTGCGCTCGTGGGAGGACGAGTGAATATGTATGATTCGTGTGGTGCGCATGGACGACGGACAAAGGCGATCGTTCGCGCGGTCGTGGAGGATGAAGGGGAAGATGAGATACCCGCCGCGGATGTGAACTTTGGACGCGCGCTTTTGATTTTTGTCGCGGCGGCGTATGGGTCGCTTTCGGTGTGCTTGAAGCTGGTGTTTGAATCTCAAGGCGCACCTACGGCGGGTACGCTCGGTGGTGTTCGTGGTCTCATGCAACTGGCGTGTTTCTTGCCAATGTTGATGCAACCAAATTCCACCGGCGGCGAAGGATACAAAAAGGGGAGAGGGTTTTGGCTCGGCGCCGCGGAGTTGGCGCTGTGGAATCTTGGCAATCAAGGATTGTGTAACGTGGCGTTATTATTTACCGACGCTACTCGCGTGAGCTTTTTCACGCAAGCTTCGATTGCGTTCACGCCATTTATTGCGACGCTCGGTGGAGATAAGGTGTCGCGAAACACGTGGCTCGGTTGCGCGTTGGCGTTTCTCGGCGTCGCCGTGCTCGGTATGGATGGCGGTAGCGCCGCCGCCGCCGCCGGTCTCAGTGGTGGGTTCAATTTCGGTGATTGGTTAGCTGTTGCGGGTGCAGCATCGTATTCGATGTACATCTACCGCGTCGGTGCGTTTGCCAAGGAAGGATTCTCGGGACAAGGATTGCAAATTTGGAAAGCCTTCTTCTTGGCCATCATGTACGGCGCGTGGGGCCTGTACGACGTGTTTGCGTTCAACTCGGGTTGGGCAGGTGCGGGTATTCCTTGGGCGGGATGGCGAAACTGGGAGGTTTGGGCCTTGCTCGCCTTTACCGCGGTCGTTCCGGGTTGCATCGCCGACTTGACGCAAGCCAAGGGGCAAGAAACCGTCAGCGCATCGGAAAGTTCCGTCTTACTAGCTGGTGAACCTTTGTTTGCGGCGGTGTTTGGGGCGATCACATTAGGTGAGTTTTTGGGTCCCATGGGTTATGTCGGTGGATTGGTGATTATCATGGGTGCTTTGATCGCCTCTGATGTGTTTCCTAAAAAGAAGGCGGCGTAACGAAGAAGCGTGTGGGGTGAAGCAAAGCGCGCCGCCATGAGCTTTGTATAGAGGAGGAATTTTTTGTGTACCCGTAGAGATACTATTTCAATAACAACTAGATTTACATCATGTACATACGTGCGCCATTGATACAACGGAGCGCTCGATTTTTCCTAACTGTCCCTTTTCATTTGAACCAAAACCATATACGGTTCCCGAGCTATCTACGGCGAGTGAGTGCTTTGATCCCGCGGCAATTTCCACAATCTTCGTGGGAATCCCGGGCACAACGCGCGGAGAGCATTCATCATCACTTCTCATTGATGGTAAGTGCTTTTGACCGCATTGATGGTCATCATTTGCACCGAAGGAGTACACTACCCCGTCCGCGGTCAAGCACAACGAGTGAGCGCCACCCGCAGCGCATCGAACGACGTCTTGCGTCTCCAACTCAACTAAAGCCGGCCAGGTCGATAACCGTTCGCCGACAAAGCCTAGCTGTTTGCGGCGGTTTGAACCCCATGAGTATACTAACCCATCATCCGTCACAGCTAACGCATGGTGTGCACCAAGACACACGTCGGCGACGTGTTCCTTGACTGTTGCCACGCACGTCGGCGAACATCTCACAATGGAATCGCCTAAACCCAAGAGCCCCTCTCGATTATCCCCAAAAGAAAATACTTTGCCGGACTTTGTGAGCACGATCGATGAATACCGTGACGCGCACACTTTGACAACCTCTTCCTCCTCGAGTGCGCTGATTTGTCGAGGCCCGCTGGCGAACGAGTCCAACAATAGAAAGTTCTGATGCAGAGGTGGACTACCACCGCCACCGTGCATGCGTTGCTTCCTGCGCACCGTACTCGCCGTGGACGATCGCCCGAGTGATATTCTCGCGATGGCTTCCCCGACGCGATGCGTACCGTGACCGAGCTGCCCGGCGGCGTCGCCGCCCCACGAAAACACTTTTCCATCGTGCGTTCGCGCCAAGACGTGAAGCCGACCGAGCGCGATTTGCACCACTCGAGCATCGCCAAACGCATGCGCAGACGGCGGCGTCAATATTTTCCGCAATTCATCTTGCATGGTGGACGACTGATGAAAATTACCAGGTGAGCCGACGCCCGAAGTTGACTGCGCGAGCGCGTCTACGTGAAACGTATTCTCACACCCCACGCGCGCGACGCACGCGTACCCAGCCGCTGCATGCACCGTACGACGCGCGAACAAACCGCCATCATTTTTCACCGACGCACTCACATCACCCCAAACGTAACTCTCGCCGCTCGATGTCACCACCGTCGTCGCATTCTCGCTCGCAGAAACGCTCGCGACGACGCCCACCGCTCGCGCCTCGCCTCGCGCCTCCGCAAACGCCAACACATCCATCCATGACTCCCCCTCGCGCGCCTTCAAGACTGCATCACCCTCACAGCCTTCATCGCGCATCCGCCTCGCCACACCCAACGCCGCACCGCGTTCAACGACAGCACACGCCCCAGTCGCCGCGAACCTCCGCGTCGTCCGCGTCAGCGTCTTCAACGTCTTCGCGTCGCAAAACGACAACGCGTACGCCACGACATCGTCCGGTAACGCATCGAACGCGTCGTTCGACGACGACGACGATAACGACGACGACGACGACTTTGAGGGAATATTATCTGCACCGTCAGCGCGCGCGCGCAGTCCCTCGACGCCGCGCGTCGTCGTCGTCGTCGTCGTCAGCGCCCGTCGCAGCATGGTTGTATGAATACGCGCGCGTTCGTTCCTAGTGTGGTGTCATGCGCGCCGCCGCCGCCCCTCGTCGTCCTCGTCGTCGTCGTCGCGCTGTGACCACCGCGTCGGTGCAACGGTCCCATGTACTGATGTGTATTTATACCCATACTTTTCGCCATGTGATGGCACCCTCGATGCACTCGACGACGTGGACGACGCATCGTGTCACCAAAAACTGATAACACGCACTGCAGACATATATGTCTTGTTTTTTATCCCGCGCGGGCGTGGTGGGTCAATCGCGCGATTTCACCGCGTCACCGGGATGAAGACTGTGGAAACTTCTTTCAAGGAGAAGGCGAAGCGTCATTTGTTGACGCACCGTACGCGACGCACGTTTGTTTTTGTGATTCCTCACAACACACACACACCACACACACACCACACACACACACACACCAAATACCATGGCTCTTTCTCATCCGGTACGAGCGCACGACGACGACGACGACGACGGCGACGGTGGTGGAGATGCTTGGGTGATTGCGTCGGGGCGTGGGATGACGAGAGCGGGCACTGACGAGACGTATTATTATGTATATTCACTCTCACAGCTTCAAAGTAACGAATCGTTCTTTCGAGACGTTTTTCGTGATGCCGATGACGTACGTAGTGTGCCTTCAAGCGCGTGCTGACGCACATGAATTTTGCTTTTGACGCGCGCGCGAGTTCTCGGTTTCAATGACGCTTTGTCGCGCGGCGCGATGCCTCAGTGTACTGACACCATCTGTAGTTCTTCTCCAACTTCCAGCCTGGAAACTTGGGCAATCCTTTCATGCCTTTAGTGGCGCGAACGCCTGGGTCACTCGCGGCGCAACCTTTGAGTGGACTTCGCGTCATTCCCGTTGACGTGCTCGGTACGGAATCGTGAGAGAAGAAACGCTTCTCGAGTCTTCTTCTTCTCGTTGTGTTCGCGTTCGATTTTGACGGCGCGTGCGGGGAGATTACATCATCACGCGCGCTTGACTAACATATTTGTTACTTACGCTTGCGCAGAAAACGATGATTCGTACGTCTTACGCGCGGATTTACCCGGAATGAAGAAGGAGGATGTCAACGTCGAACTCGACGGCCAAATCGTTCGCATCAGCGCGACGAAGAAAGACACCAAGAAATGGGAAGAAGAGGGCTACAAGTATCACAGAGCCGAACGCCGTGATACCATGGAGTACTCTCAACGTGCGCTTCGAATGCCGGCGAACACTGACTTTAGCAAGCTCGAAGCTGGATTTGACGACGGCACGCTCACTGTGACGTTTGGCAAGCAAAAAGCTTCGACGCCGACGGCTAAGCAAATCACAATCCAATAGATTCGTGATGAAATAGACGTGCACGACGTGCACGACTATTGCTTGCGCTGAGCTAATGGTGCTCACAAATTCAAGACCCAAGACCATGAACTAAGAAACGTAGAGAAAACATTAGCATTGTCACTCATTCTTTCATTCTTTCCAACGCATGCGATACATCTGCTTACGAGGGCGCGGTTCTTCACTTTACCTATGATACTAAGCGTCACATAATACATGTTACTAGCTGCTAAATATATTGATTGTTTTCACGGCCCTTTCTTGCTGAGAAGAGGAGTCTTGTCTTTCGAAGCTGACTCGGCGTTGGCTTGCGCGCACACCATCCATCGCGGCAAACACGGACATATGTGTTCGCGCGAGTACCCTTGACCCTCAACTCTGAGCGGCGCTTGCTCATAGAATATACCACACGTCATGATAATTAAGATAGCATACGTTCCTTGCACCGTCGTGTGCTTATCCCAAATCAACCAGTTCACGCCTTCAGAAAGGAACTTGTTGCACGTCGCGACGACGGACACAGACGTCGCCGAGAGTGTTTCTCTAATCCACATCGTCGAGAAGCTCATGCCTAGGCCAATCACGCACGATGACACGAGTAATATCACTGATTTCGTTGTAAACTGCACATTCATCAAATCTTCGTACTCTTTCGACGACAAGAACAAGCCGAGCGCGAGCGGAATACTCAGCAGGTTGATGATGAACGACCGCGACCAGTTGTTCAACGGGATTTTATCAATCGTATGCTTGGCAATCAAGCCTTCGGTAACAGCAGCCGTGATAAATACCGCACAGAACGCATACGCCGCGGGCGACGAAAACACGTCTACATTGACGTAGGTCACAGCCCCGACGACGATACCGCTCAGCGCCAACAGCGACTTTGCCGTCGGAAACGTGCGACCAAGGAACACGTACTCGTTCAACGCGAACACCACTGGCGTGACTGACTTAACTGCAATGAATGTTTCCAACGGCGCACGCTTCATCACCTCCATACCCGCTAAAAGTAACAAGAAGAAACTCAACGTAAGCGGCACAAACGCAACCGCAATCGGTCTCGTCAACGCTTCCACTTCAATCACCTTCGCCGCGTCAGCCATGAGGAGCATGATTGACGTCGACGCAAACTGACAAAACAAAATGAAATTCGGGCACGGAATATACGTCACCACCACCTTGTTAATCACGCTCAGCGAGCTCCCGATGATGCAATATAACACGATGATCGTCAACACTCGAGCGCTCTTCCACAAGTGCACGGGCTCGTTCGGCATGGCTGCGTTCGGCGTCGTGACTTGCGCCTCGTCGACGTCAACATCGGACATGTTTTCATCGTCTCCGATTGGTTCGTACGGCGCCATCTTCACGCGCGAGCGCCGTTATTCGCGCGTCTCGCTGTGGAGACTTGCGCGTGCATCGCGTTTGGGTGTTCACAGTGAAAAACTTTGCGTCATCGGGGCTGCTGGGGCGCGTCGTGAAACTATTACTTACTACGCTATCGATGCAATGAGTGCGATAGACAATGCTACGTACACATGTGGCGTACATAGTACACAGACGGCGCAGTGTCGCGGCGCGATGCGAAGGTTGAGAGGGATTGAAATGCGGGTGACGAGCGGGTCGTCCGCGCCGTCGCGTGTTTCGAATCGATAGAATGTGCGTTACATCACTCCGAGTTTTACTCTATAGACTCCCACCCTAAGAAAATGACAAACCGAGCTACGGCCAACTACGAACAAACTTAGTAGTTGGAGGTACTGCGTGTGCGAGAAAAGAGAACGAAAACGTCAATCATTTGTTCCAGGCACGGCGGAGCGGCGCGACGTCGCGTCGACGGGCGAAACATCTTTTGCGCGAATCAGTCTAAGCACTTACGTATTCTTCTTCTTGTCACCACCAATTTCGAACGTCTTGCAACGCTTGATCGGGTGCATGTGCACTTGCTTGCACGTGCCGCATTGAAGGCGCAACACAATCTTCTTCGTCGTCTTCGCCTTCTTGTGGAACACGGGCTTGGTTTGACCACCGTAACCAGACTGCTTGCGGTCGTAACGACGCTTCCCTGTATGAGTTTAAAAACACCAGACGCAGTTAGTACGTAAACTTTTAACATCATCATTCGCCTTCATGAGGTGTCCCATCACGCGCGCGCGTCACGTGTCCCCGTGCGCGATCGCATCAGTCGTCCAACGCGAATAGGGTTTTCACAAACACGTACCTTGCGCGTAAAGGCTCGCCTTGCCCGTCTTGTATTGCGTCACCTTGTGCGCGGCGTGCTTCTTGCACCCCTTGCAGAACGTCTTCTTCGACTTAGGAACCTACATACGTCGAAAAACACCACCCAGGTTAGCGATTTGAAATCATCCACCATCGCGCGATCGAGCCCTAACGCGCATCGCGACCGCACGCGTCATCCACCCGCCCCTGTGCGCGCGCTCCCCGGCGCCGACCGCATCGCCACGCGTTCGCACGCAGCGTAATTACTTACGTTCACCATTGTCCTACGCTACTAACCCCTAGTCACGTGCGACCGAAAGAGGCGTCTGCGGACGACGCCCGCGCGCGCCTCGTCCATCGTCGGGACCGACTATACCCGGCCCAAAGGCCTCGATGGCAATGTCCAATCACAGACTGGAGGGATCGAGACCCACTGTGAAACCGAACCCTAACTTCATAGGGAAAACTCGCGCAGAGTAGTGATTTGCCCTCGTTCAGGCCCATCGACCGAGGACGCGCGGTCTCGATCGATCCTTCGTGCCTTTCGCTCGAGCGCGCGCATCGATGGCGCGCTCGATCGATGGCGTGTTCGCGATCGACCGCGACCGCGCTCGAGGCGCGTCGGGCGGTCGGGGGTTGGGTGAACGCGCTCGAACCGCTCGGGTCGAGGACGACGACGACGCGACATACGCGAACGCGTGAGCGTGGTGCGTGGACGTCGAGTGCGTGAGACGTGCGTGAACCTTGGGCGTGAACGCGACGACGACGACGACGGCGGCGGGCAAAGGGTACGCGTGGAAACATGGAGAAGCATCATAAATTGCGACGACCACAAGGGGCGTCGATTCATGGGTGTAACATATGCGGTATCGAGGGACATCAAGCCGCATTTTGCATGAATGGAAACGTAGATTGGGCTAATAAGTGGCCGCGCGAAGCATTCATGATGGATCCGCCGATGACGAGTACGAGCAGAGAGCCAGACTTTAGGAAGATGGCGCGCGACGCCAAAGCGTACGCGAAAGCCAGACTGAAAAAGCTTGACAGAGAGCGACGACGCGACGCGGGTGAAGAAGTATCGGAAAGCGAAGAGGAGAAAGAAGAACCCAAGGCTTCGGTTACGGGCAGCGCTGCGGGAGCTGCGGGCACAGGTGGCGCGCAACCCGCAATAGCCGCCGGGTGGGTTATGTTTTACGACAAAATCGGGCGGCCATATTACCACAATAAAGCTTTGGGGAAGACCCAGTGGACGCCTCCGACGTTGCCTTAGATAGCATGTTTAGCTTACTTTGAGATTGTGATGTACTAGTGTACGATGTTGAACCTATGTGACTAATATTAAAACTTTGTGCGCCAGCGACTACGCGGCGCCTACAGCATCTTCTTCAACAACTCGTGATGTTTCTCATCGAAATATTCCCCAAGCTCCTCTTTGGTCACCCATGCGTGATCAACGTAGTTATTTTCGAGTTTTAAATCACCTTCTATGTAAGAACCGCGATAGTAAAACGTGGTGCCATCCGATTCTTCGTAATGACCTTGCGGAGCGTTACCAACAACCCAACACTCGATGGAATCACCCGCAAACTCCTTTAACGATCGCTCCGCCGTTTGCCTCATGGTTTCACCATCTTCATGTTTCAGCTTTGCGAAGCCCCATTTGTCAGATTTATCCTTCACTACTAAGAACAAAAACTCTTGAAGCTTGCGGTAAATTGTGCTGCGGTCGCCGAGCCGATCCGCCTCCGTTTCTCTAGGTGCAGCTTCGAAGTCCGGTAAGTTTTCCTCCAAACCTTTAGGCTCTACCACGGAATCAGGTAATTTCACCTTGAACTTGTCTCTTCTAGCTTGACTCCATTCTTGATACTCTCGTTCCCAGTCTGGGGCATCTGGTACTACCACCGGGATGCGCTCGACGAGCATCGAACCAAACAGCGGCGTTTTCGTCGACCCTGACGCGAATGACCTGGACGATGACGAAGGAAAGTATGTTCTAAGATGTTTCCAAGTGCCGCGCTCGTCGCATAACCCGCTCCGAGTGGATGTCGTCGCGTCCCCAGCTCGCGTTTGTTCACCAAACGCTGGTAAACCTCGAGGGCGCTGGATGCGTGTGTTTCGACGAACGGCGGCGAGTGCCTGGCGCATCATCACGAATAAATCCGAGCGACGATGTACAACCGACGTCTACGTTATGACCAGGTGTGGACGCGCTTTGAGTTTACGCCGCGCACATTTGTGAGGAACTGGGGTCCAATCGAGGTTGAAGTGCTCGAGTTTAACGAAACGCTAAAATTCTATGTGTGATATTTCACGTGTACTAATTGAACTAGTAATATCCGTCAAACTAAAATGCGACTCTAAGCCGCGTGTTGAGCCTTTTCAAATTCAGCAAATGCCCTCGGGCGTCTAGACTTTTCGTCATCATAGAACGTAAACGCGCTATCAAAGGCTTGCAGCAATGAACGCAAACGTTGCGATGCAGTGTGCCGGTGCGTCGCTGGAAGGGAGTTTTTCAATTGCTCTAGCTTGTCGTATAAAGTTTCGAGCGACTTGCTGACCTTCGCAGCTTTTTCCCAGCGCACAGAAGTAATCATTGGCGAAGACATCCAAAATTGACGCAACAGCTCCCCGCCGGTAGCAGCGCTTCGCTTCAACTGTTCATCAACAGCTTTCGGAAACTCATCCGCATCACTTGCACCACTGAAACTTTGTTGTGATGCAAATTGAGCGCTCAAATCTTCAACCTTTGCGAGCGACTGCGTGACTTCCTTAAGAACTTGCGCTGCGACATCTGGCTCTAAAGCGCAACGTTTCTGTTTTTTCCCTGACGGATGAAGCATGGCTTCTGCGGCGGCAACGGCATCTTTGAAAGGTTCAATCACTACCGGTGTCTTCGTTTTTGAAGTCTTTTGAGTGCCTTGCTCCTCAGCCATTGTGGAAAAGTATTGGTGTGAGTCGCGGATCTTGAGTTCTTTTGGAGCTCGAGGCGGCGGTTTTGAGGCAAGGTCATCAATGACGTAATTCAATTCTTCGTCAGGAGTTTTGACAGTGTCTTTCAAGGTCAACTTTTCATGATCTCTGGCAGCGATAGCTGCCGACCGCGCATCTACAATGTTTGCTTGCGGTTGTCCTCGCAGAACGACAGCGGCGTGGTGATTCAACTCTGAAAACACCTCTGGCAATGGGCCAGCCTCTTTGGGTCGTCTAGTATCACGAGCACCATCGTGCAGAAATCCATATCCTTCACCTAATTCATCATCTAGTGCCGCTTTCAAATTCAAGTCTGGGGCCACAGACTTTATCTGTGCCTTTAAAGTGGCAGCGTCTGGCGGTTTACGTGCAAAAAGTGCTAAATCTGCAGCCTCCTCTTCCCCTTGAGGCGGCGCTCCGGCTCTCATTTGCTTGAAATACTCAGACCGAAGAAAACGCGTCCAAAATTCTCGCTCTGTCATTTTCTTCGGAACATTATCCAGGAACGCCTGCCGCACAGAAGGTCTCTCGGCGAAGATTCTGTGCATCTTCTCATTCGTCAAGTTGCACGTCACAGTATCCGACATTCCGTCCCGTGAACCTTTCAGATCTCCCTCGAGAGTATTTTCGATGCCATGTTTTTGTCCTGTGGCCTTTTTAGCAATCGCATCGGTAAATAGGTTCCTTCTCGCCTCCCAGAAGTCTTCGTCTGTGATCACTCCAGCCTTCACGGTTTCCTCGTACAGTGTCGCCAACTCCTTGTTAGTTTTCAGCAGCTCTTCTCTTGCGGTCAATTCCGCCGCTGTGGGTACCCCTCTTTTACTCTCTTCGATGTGCCTTATCTGCTCCTTAATCCGGTCACTAAGCGTATCGCGTTCACTTTCCGACGCAAACGTCAACACAAGCGCTCGCTTGGGGTCGTTGTCTGGCACCAACCTCAAGCTCGCCGTGGCGCTCCCTGGCTTGTTTCTTTGATGCGCAGTGACAGACAGTAACGTCAACACGCGTGCGCCCGTTAAATTGCTTTCGTCAGACGCGCTCCATCGCAAGGACTTCGAGTACAGCTTCGCTTCGCCCGACGTTTTCCCTCCAGCCACGGTGCTCGCGCACGGGCACGTAAACACCACGACCTCGTCGCCGTCGACATCCATGATGTGACACGAAACGCGCCAGCGTGATGATGAATATGACTCTTTCCAATGTCGGGCCAAGCTTTACGCGCTAGTGTCACGCACTTGCGGATGTCGCGCGTGCGTGTGACGTGCTCGCAAACTGAATTTGGCGCAAAGAGGTCAACGAACCGAGTGCGTTGAGGCGTCACAAAGCGAAGTCACGTGCGACACGCGCGTAGTCAACGACGATAACCTAGGCGTTTTAGAAGTCGTTTGACACATTCCGTCCCCGCTCATCGCCACTATCGCTGTGAGCTTCCGCAACGCTCGTCCCTGGTATATCTCAATCGCCCGCGATCCAAATGCCGCACACGCTCGCAACTTGGACTCCGGCGCACGTAGGATCTTCTAGAGGCGACTATCGCCGTCGAGAAAGCGTGCGTAGACATGACTTGCGCGCGACGAATGGATCGAAGACGCGCATGGACGGCGGTTGGGTGAAGAACAAGGCCTCGGTGGTGGCGCCGGTGCCGCTCCCAGTAGCTTGGGAGCTCTGGCAGGACCGCACGCGCATCCCGAATTGGATGCCGTGGATTTCCTCCGTGTCCTACCTGCCGGATGATAGAACGAAGACGAAATGGACATTGTCGACGGACCAATTCGGACAGCACTTTGAGTTCTCTTGGTTAGCTCAGGACTTAGAGCCAGTGAAGTATGAAAAGATTCAGTGGGAGTCGCTCGAAGGACTAAAAAATAAAGGGTCGGTGACGTTTAACAAGGCGCCCGAAGGGACGAAACTAGTTATGGAAATCAGTTATCAAGTTCCCGGTCCACTCGTGCCGTTTGGCTCAGCCGTGTCGCCACTTGTGGAGTCCATACTAGACGCAGACCTCAGACGGTTTTCCACATTTGCAGAGAAGGTGGCCAAAGCCATGACAAAGTAAGTAGCCGCTCGCTCGCTGACGACCATGTATTTATTTATAATATTCTTGTGATATCAAAACCAATCGTACCACCGCAAATGTACACCATGCGTGCGTGCGATCACAACGCATTATAAACCTCCATGAACACACGACTCTACAACAAAATTCCACGGCAATTAATTAATTCATTAACACTCTAGAATCACGTGAACGGTACATCTCAAATCGCGCATTTTGAATAATTCAATAGTTTTTAATTGAGAAATCACTCATTGCAACGCGAATACTACTGGCTAGGGTCGATGCGTAACGGTAAACAAATGTAAAATTAATATAAATTAATTCAGACCTGGAAATATTAATAGCCGACACATTCGTAGATTCTAGCATATTCGACCGCTTGAACGCCACAAGAAAGCGTAGCGAGATTATTCTTCATCATATCAAACTTGCAAGTACGTAATTGATTACATTCATCACACGTAACACGCTACAGTAAGCATTTGTTTAGTCGAATTAATTACGACGTATGACTGTAATTAATTAACACCGCGTTCGTTTGCGTTTTACGAGAAAATTCACGCCATGGAATTAAATGAGTGATGTGATGAATGTAATAGATGATACAGTTCAATTTCATGAACCAATACGCACCAATTCATCCATGTCAACGTCGTTTGATATTGTTCGCTTGTTGCGCCAGTCTGTCGGACAATTTCACCTATTTTAGTGAACTAGATGGACGTGCGCGCGCGTGAAACGTAGAGAACTCTTGCGTGAGGCTTATTTGAGACGCTTGAGTGCAAAAGATAGTGCAGATGGCGCGTTTTGAGGGACATATATCGACTCTGCGATGGCTCTTGATTTATTTATTTCAGTTGCACACCCGATGGTATTTCAATTAATTCGCGTCAACAGAATCCCTTGGCTGTTTTCGCCGTGAATTCGCAGCTCGAATTAATTGGCACGTTTTTACATCGCGCGAACATATTTTCAGCTCGCGCATCCAAGAAACGATCTCTGAAAGTCACTTGTATTTTAATTAATGCATTAATTTGGTGCACGTTTCAACAGACGCACCAGGCGCCCTGGACGCCCGAGCGCGTGCCCAATTCCACGAAGCGGTGATTTGGCGAAGCGTACAAGAGTGCTTGGCATGCGCGAGTCGACTTTCTCGTCGCGTTCGTACCGTCGATAAGCGTTGTGTGAATGTCAGCACGTTCACTTTTGATGGCAACTGACTGCGTATCCGCCCGATCTGTACCCCCTTGATTTCTCTTGGTTCGTGACTGGAGCTTATCCAAAACAGTTTAGTTGCTCTTCTTGGTCACTTGGACGCCCTACGCAAGCCCCGCCACCGCGTCACAACTGCACACGGGGTCGTACCTACACAATGTCTACTGTTTCAAGCACGTCCACGTTCGCGTTGGCGCAAAAGGTTTGCGCCACCCGCCGGGTGACGAACAACAGAATGGGCTCGGTGCGTTGCTCTGCCAAGCCAAACCATGCGGCACAGCATGCGGTACGCTCGACGAAGGAAACTTTGAGCAAGCTCATCGCTTCTAGCACTATTGTTGGTGGCGTTGCCGCGTCTGTTGCGCTTCAAGCGGCGTTCCCGGAACAAGCGCAAGCGTTGTCGATCAGAGACCCGGTCTTCGGTGATATCGAGGTGTGGCAGTTCTTGGTCTTGACCGCCGGTTACTTCATCGGTATCGAGATCTATTTGGACAAGAAGTACGACGACAACAACAAGACTCCGATGCCGACGGTCCAAAAGAAGACGGAAGACGAGAAGAAGGAGGAATAAAGTCGTAAAAATTTAGTTGATTAGAAGATATTGTTTAACAAACAGCACAAAGTTACTTTAAAGTCAGTGCGCACTCATCGAGCGAACGGGTTAACTGCCATCGATTTCGACTTTTTCGCCGACGGCGTAACCGCGGTGTCGATATCCCTCTTAGCATCTTTGATTTCGCTCGCAGGTTGTTCGTTCGCGTCTTTGTTTTCATCGCCCGATTTCGTTGAGGCGCCGCGACGAGCCAATGGGTTACTCTTTGCAGCCGGAGTCGTCTTGACCGCAACAGGCGCAGGCGTATAGCTGTCCGGCTGCGTATATTGCGTAGGTTCCGGATCGATAGCAGTCTCAATCAACTCGTTGATTCTCATCACGAGCGCCGACTGGCGAGCGACCGCCGGAAGCTTGAGCACCGCTTGGAGACTCTTTGGCTGCCGGAAAGTTTCGGCAATGTCAGACGCACGTTCGAGCTTTTCAGCCTTACAGGCGGCGTGGAAAAGGCGGATTGCCGCTTTTTCAGATGCGCCCAAAGCAAGTCGAATATCATCACCAGAACTTTGAGCCACTGAAAGCGCCAAGCTCGCCTTGGCGGCTTCATCTTCAAGGTCGCCAAGGGAGTGCTCTGGAATGACCACTGGCAAAGAAAGAGGCAACATGGAAAGCACCGGTCTAGGATTCGGCATCGGACCCGCACTGGTTCTGGTGATGATGCAGTACAAGGTGGAAGCTGACAAGGACACGACCCAGTGATGTTGACCATCAGTAGACCGCGCCGCAGAAGAACGGTACACAGGCACCCAAGACCCACCGAAATCTTCCGTTCGCATGCGAACTACACCAGTACTATCAGCAGAGCACAGCATGCCTTCTTCGGAGAAACCGAGATAGATGAGCTTTGATTGCGCGGAAAGCGGCACACGGCCTCGCGCAAGTTGGCTCGAATATCGCAAATTGTACACGGCGTACGCAAGCACTTGGTCACCAGGAGCAGGGCCAATTGGTGCAGCTTCGTGCCAAACGACGGCCAACGAATCATCGTTACCTGTGATAGTCACAGCATCACCCTCAAGAGAGATTATTTGCTTCTGAGCACCGCCCAAAGAGTAGATACGAAGGTAACGCTTTGACGTCACGGCGGCAACCCACGACGACCCAGTGGCAATGGCAAGAATATCCTCACCAGCGGGCATACTGATTTGCCATTCGCTGTCGTTCGACCAGCTTTCATAACATCTAAAGTACAGCATACTTTCCGTTTCGGAATCCTTCATAGGACTCGCGAGTGCACAGCCTTTTTCACCAATGACGCCCATCGTGTATCCATTGTAGTCTGCGATGGTTGGAATGCGTCCTAAACGCGAAGTGTCGTGGAATTGGAATTCCACAGAGCTGAAATTACCCTCGGTAGTACTAACCAATGAACCGATCATATTGTACGCCAAAAAGCGTCGGTTGCTGCCCGCAACAGGGGCCACTGTCAAGGATTGGAATGCCGCTTGCGGCTTTGGCCCGGCTTCAACATGAATAATCTGCTGCTTTTCAGAACCCCGGCGCGCTCTTCTGTCATCATCATACTCTACGAAATCAGCCATTTCTTCGTCATCTTCTTCCTCGTCGTCGTCTTCTCCAATCGCTTCATCATCGACGAATCCATCCGCAGCTTCTATCTTGCTCACAAAATCTATCTCTGACGCCGCGACTTTCGCCGTCGGTGAGGCGTACTTGGCAGGTACTGCGTCATTCCAAATCGCCCATTGACCATCCCCATTGATCAAGGCGACTGTGTTACCAGAAGATTTCCACGATGCCCCACACACGAGCTGCTGCGTGTCCGTCATCTTACTCACCGCCGCTTTCTTCTTGACGTCCCAAATGATGACGGTGTTGTCTTGGCTCGCCGTGAGCAAATATTTCCCATTCGGGGACCAGCGAAGGAGAGAAATAGGCGCAGTGTGTGCTTTCAAAGTCCATTCAAGCTCTTTGAACGTGCCACGCTCCAAGAACATGACGTCATTCTCGCGTCCAGGCACCGCCAGAATTTCACCATCCGGACGCCACGCCGCGGTGTTCAAAAGCGGTGACTCACCAGTGGCGACGGGCGCGAGCGTTGCGTTAAGCACCACGTCGCCTGGCTCTTCATCGTCACTTTGTGGACGAAGTACCCACACGAAGCACGCCCCATTATCATCTGTTGCGGCTAAGAAGTCCCCGCGCGGGTCGAACGCCAAACTCTTGATGCACTTGCTTCGCGTGCACTCCAATAAAAATTGCACACTCTTATCCTCCATCTTAATAACCTTGATTGCGGTGTCTTCACCACCCGCGGCGACGTATTTACCATCCGCACTCCACGCAATCGCTCGCACGGGTAACGTAAACCTCGTCACGTTCGCTTCGAACCCGCCCTTGGCTAACGAAAACACCTTGACGGCGTAGTCATCGCTCGCGGTGCACACCTGCGTGCCGCACGGCGACACCGCCATCGCATTCACCGCATCGGTGTGATCATCAAAGCTCGCATCAATCTCCCCGCTCACATCGTCTCGCACGGTCACCAAGCAATCTCCACCGCACGTCACC
>JACLAB010013567.1_pt1 | contig 45390 bp, 35 predicted proteins | sample 8027921 | NCBI WGS metagenome assembly JACLAB01 (sample SAMN15725117, study PRJNA655200) | protist metagenome | isolation source: fluorescence activated cell sorting (FACS) single amplified genomes of... | place: USA: West Boothbay Harbor, Gulf of Maine | collected 2000-07-19 | reverse complement strand
CTCTGCAAGCGCCGGAACAATGGGAGTGACGTCCACACTTTCATCCAAAAATTCCAACGCGTAATAATCGTTCGCCATCTCAACGTAGTCGCGATTCACCAAGTGAACAACGTGATCGATGATGGCGTATCGTGCGCTTTCTGGCATTTCACTCATCATACCAAAGTCTAAAAACGCCAACCGACCATCACGCGTAGCCAACAAGTTACCAGGGTGAGGATCGGCATGGAAGTAGCCAAACTCCAACAGCTGTCTTAGCGAGCATTGAATGCCGGAATCCACAAGCTTGAGGACATCCAAACCTTGAGCCGCGAGCGACTCTTGATCGCTCAACTTTGTACCTTCAATCCATTCCATGGTAATCACGCGCGGGCTCGTGTACTGCCACTCGATTGAAGGCACCACAATGTCTGGACGGTCACCATATAAACGAGCGAATCGCTCGGCATTGCGCCCTTCTTGTACGTAATCCAACTCTTGAAACACGCGCACCGCAAACTCATCAACCAACTCTACTATGGACGTATTCAACGACGTCACAATCTTGTCGATAACCACCGCACCAGATCTAATGAGGTAGAAATCTAAATCTAAACCAGCGGAGATGCTCGGGCGTTGTACCTTGAGCGCGACATCTTTTCCCTCCTTTGTCACCGCCTTGTACACTTGACCCAAACTTGCCGCCGCAATGGGACTCGGCGAGATTCGTTCAAACATTGAATCTAACGGCCGACCGAGCTCCTTCTCCACCAACGCAAACGCATCAGCATCCTGAAACGTCGGCAATGCATCCTGCAGCGAGCTCAACTCTTCCAAATATTGCGTCGGCAACAAATCTGGCCGCGTACTCAACGCTTGTCCAACTTTCACAAACGCCGGTCCAAGCTTCGTCAACTTCTCTCTCAGCTCCCCCGCGCGCTGCTTAGCGTTCTTTTCAATCGAGTCTGACTGGTAATCTAACGCTACGCTTACGCCAAAAGAGCTCAGCGTCGCCGCGATTTCCGCCGCCCGTAACGCCACGCGCGCCGGATCCTTCCCAAACTCTCTTGCGCTCCGCTCAGGGTCGTATCGCAGCGGTGTATCGCTCCTCGACGCCGCGACGCGTTGTGAATCATCCATGGGTACTTCCCCGTCGCCACCGCCTCGCACGATCGTCCCCGTCGGTCGCACGCTCGTCGACTTTGCCGTAAACGTCCCATCGACGTCAGCAGACGTTTCGCCGTCGTTTGACGACGACGCCGCGCTCATCGGCGGCTCCGCGATCGCACGCACGATCGAACGCGTTCGCTTCTGCGCGTCCGACGCCGTCGATCGCGCGTTCGCCGCCGCTGGGCGCGCCCGCGCGTGCGCGCGAGGTCGCACAGGGGTGCACCCAGGGCGCGTCGTCGCGGGCTTCACGCCGTGGCGTCGCGCACGCATCGCCGCCGCCGCGCCAGGCGCTGCCGACGCGTGTGTCGATGTCGCGTGCATGCTTTTGCTCCAGCGCACGCGCGCGCGTGAACGATGCGTGTGTGGTTATGACGGGATCAAGCTGTAGACGCGGCTCTCGCCGCGGCGAGCCGAGCGTCCACCGCGTGCAATTTGAGTCAGATATCGTTGTGATATAAATGTTGCTAGTGCTATCGTGGACGCGAAGAGCGAGGGGTATTTATGCCTCGTCGGACGCCACGGCTTGCTTTTCAAAGCTCGCGGTCGCGGTGGCCCAATCTTCAGTCATCGCGCACAAGACGCGAAGGAGTTCGGGCACTCGAGGAATGGGGACGCGCACTTGGTCGCATGAATCACGCTCACGCACGGTGACGGTACCGTCAGTGATGGAACGGTGATCTACGGTGACGGCGAACGGGACCCCGAGCTCGTCAGTGCGCGCGTAGCGCTTACCGATGGAGATGGCGGTGGTGTCGAGCTTGGCGCTGATGCCGTTGGACGTCAACGACTTGTTCATCGCGACGGACAACTCGTTCAACGCGGAGTCGTTCACGAGCGGGAAAATAGTCGCCTTGATTGGGGCGACAACTGGGGTAAGCTTGAGCACGGTCTTCTGTTCGTCATCCGGGCGAATGTAAAAGGCGTGCTCAAACATGCAGTACATGATGCGGCCGATGCCAAAAGACGGTTCGATAACGGATGGCGTGTAGTTGCGTCCATTCACCGTCTTCGTCACACGCTCGACAGTGACCATGCCAGTAATGATTTGCATTTCACCGCTTTCGGTTTGCAAAGGTGCCGTGCCGTTCGCCTCGATTACGTCGCGCAAGGCGAATGCGTCGGCCTCGTTCAACGCAGCAAGTGCGTCAGTCACCGCCTTGGCGTCGCGCTTAAACGCTTTACCAATCGCTTGCTTGTTCGGCGTGACTTCAACGATTTCCTCTTGAATCGGTTCAGCATATCGTTCATACGCCACCAACTCGACGTTGGACTTTTCGCTGTGCGCTTTCAAGTCAAACGCCGAACGATCCGCGAGGCCAACACACTCGATCCAACCGTACGAGCATTGGATTTCAGCGTCCCAGCAGTCGGCGGCGTAGTGTGCCATTTCGTGCTTCAAGTGTTGGCGGAAGCGCAAACGCGTGGTGTCGATACCGATTTGCAACAAGAATAAGTGGCACCGCGCAATGAAATATCCCAACGTTTCATTCGCGATGATACCCTTGGACACGGCTTCGCCGACGGTCATCAAGAATGGCTTCTTCACTTCGCCCAACTGCGCGTCTTGGCTAAACAAGTTGAGCACGGTGTCCGCAACTTCAACGAAACGCGGATGGTTCTTGTGGTCAGGGTGCACAAAGTGCTCGATTTCCGCTTGCGTGAATTCGCGCACGCGCAAAAGACCCGCACGAGGTGCGATTTCATTCCGGAAACTTTGGCCGATTTGCGCGGCGGCAAATGGAAGCTTGCCGCCATTGTAATAGAGCAAGTCTCTAAAGTTGACAAAGATACCTTGGGCCGTTTCGGGGCGCAAGAAACCCTTCACTGCGCCAGACGGGCCGATTTGCGTCGGGAACATCAGGTTGAACGGGTACGGCTCGCACAAATCATTATTCGTTGTCGGTGCCTTGGTTTCAGTGTTCTTCAACGCCTCGGCCATTTGCTCGGGGTTGAATTCGTCGATGCGCGCCTGCATATCCTCCAATTCGCGGCGGCGATCGGCTTTGAGCATCGGGTCCTTCAACAATTCTTCCACGCGATCACCGAGCAAGTGATCGGCCCGGTAGCAATCCTTGGTGACGACATCGTTCACCATCAAGTCGGTGAACTTTTCGACGTGCCTGAGATGAAACACGAAAAAGAAAAAATCACACATGTCAGTCCACTCACATTCGCGTACGCTGCTCAAACACCGCACGCCACGCGTTCGGAAAAAGGACCTCAGCATAGTATAATAAGTTTTGTAATCACTGTACATTCAGCGATAGCTGGAACTTAGTTTATTCTTCACGGGTCTTTCCGAGCCAGCAGCCGGCGGATAAGTCGCTCGCGACGAGCGCGTGCGCGTCAGTAAAACAATCAAACTCACCCTGAAGCTCTGAGCACCGCTTCCGGCGTTACTGCGGGACACTCCAACTCCAACATGCTCTCTTCCAAGACGAAATGCTGTCTCCAGAACTGCTGCACGTTCGCCTTCACCGCGCATCCCGGCGGACCGTAATCGTACAACCCCGCGACACCTCCATAAATCTTAAACGACGGTACATAAAACATGCGTCCTTCCAAGAGCGTAGATAACTTTGCACGAAACTCTTCCTTTGCCTTTGCCTCGACGTTCCCGGCTTCCTTCAACGCCGTGAGCTCGGCTTCGAGGGAAACCTTGAGCTGCTTGAGCGCATCGATCGCGGCGGTAATCTCGTCTTGCGCCGCGCCTTGCGCCTTGAGCGCGCGCACTTGCGCGCCGGCTTGGTTGACGGCTTCTTGCTTTTCTTCCAACGCGTTCATCGCGCGCGAGAGAGTCGGGATCACGTGACGCGGGCGCGCGAGTGCGAAAGTGACGCTGTACGCCGCCGACGCGTCAAAACTACGCACGCAGTGTGCTGCTGGGGACACGCGCGACACGTCTCGCCCGGACGCGAACGATGTCGTCCGGGCGCGGGAGAATTACCAGAGAACACTATTACATCGCCATCGGGTGCGCGAAAGAGCGCATGGTGCGTGCGCGAGCGCCAGAGATGCGCTGAGCGTGATGATTGCGCTTTATGTTGTTTCTTCATTGAGCACTGAACTGACGAGCGTGCATTTTTTTCATGCGTGCGCGTACAGATGACGTTTTGTATGATTGCGTCTCGCTTAAAATACGTATTGTTGTCGTATACGGTGTACGTGAACGATCGGTCGGCGATGGATGCGTGTGTGGAGCTCACGCAGCGAACGCCGGGCTGCGACGAGAGCAAGATTGCGCTCTTCGCGTCGACGACCGAGATGGCAGACTTTGTGTGGGTGCGCGAGTACGAAGAATGGCTCGCGCGCGCACACGACGAGGACAATAGATGGATGCGTGTGTGCGTGACAAGCGACGGGTGCGGGCCAAATGTGCGCGACGGTGAGGCGCCGACGAATACAGAGGTGCTTATTAACTATGACTTTCCTTCGTCGACGGCGAAATATCGAAGTCGCGCGGCTAATGTATTCGCAAACGATGCAGACGACCGCCAAAGTTTTCGGCGTAGAGAGATTGTCATTAGTATCGTCACCGCGGATGATTTGGAAGCCTTTCGCACGTTGCGACAGGATGTTCCCTTCAGAAACTTCGCCGACTTCAAGCCCCTTCATGGACCATGACGCCTCGAGCGCGCCGAAGATGCATTAGAATAATCCACGTAGGTACAATAGTTACGTCGCGCCGCGACGCGCGACGCGCGATGCGCATAGCCATAGCCTAGCTGCACATGTATTGTCTTGTTGTTTCGATAAAGCATATCCACCGCGACGAGCTCGAGTGACCCGACACTTCGCGTCTCGCACCTCACGATGTCAACTCCGGCTCGCGCGCTTGGATTATCCGTCGCTGGTGTCGCCGCCGCCGCCGGCGCGTATTTTGCGCCGTCATCCGTGGAGATATACCGCGCGGAAACCGCGCTCAGGGCGTCTGAGCTGGAGCTCGAGCGCGTCAAGGCGCTCGCGGCAACTGACACGTCGAATTACTCGCGCGCCAACTCGCGGTGGAGCTCGATCAAACAAACACTTATGGCAAAGCGTGATGCCTACAAGCGATCGGATCAGGCATTCGCGCAGTCACGGCAGGTGTACTTGGCGGCGAAGAGCGCGTACGAGGAGGCTGAGACGTCCCGACGCAACGCGAGCACCGAGCTTTCAAATGCTGAACGCGAGAACGAGGCCGCGACGAAGGATTTGGAAATTGCAAAGGCGAAATTAGGAACACACGACGTGGCGATTCAGCGCGCGAAGGCAGAGGTGGATAGGCTTACACGGATAGCGGAGGAGAAGATTAAATTGTTGAAACTTCCATTTTAGAGACTTCGATGTAATGAAATAACGGCACGCCGTGCTGTGATGCTAGTGATACCCACGTTGAGATGCGATTTATACCATATTTATGCCATACCCGCTGGCAAAGAATCAGATGATTCCTCCTCTTCGCTGTCGGCATACAGCCAGTTGATGTACTCGTACATGGCGTCGATTCCAGCTGTTAATAAGCGTTTTCTCTCGATGCGAAACAAGAGCGCAGCGCGGCCGAACGCTGTGTCGTACTTCACGTTCGATTCTAACAATTCCTCGTCAGCTTCCAAAGTCGTCGGAAACGCATCGAGCTCGTCTTCCCAAGCCTCGGCGATTGTTTGAGCGTTTCCAACCTGTCTCTCCGCGTCTTCGGCGGAAAGCTCCCAGTCGTCGTCGACAATGTTCGCACCTGGAGGAATGATGCAGGCAGAACCAACAATAGCAATAAGGCGTCTTATGTCTTCTTCTGCAGTGGCTGCCGACATGAGACCGACGTCTTCGAGGGCGTAACGCAACGCCCCGAGACGAAGTCGTGACGATGTCGTTTCTGTCATTGGAATATTAATCCTATCGTTACGATTGCCACGAAGGGCAAACCCGTAGCTCATCATCAGCTCCAAGTTATCTGCGGCTGGAACATAGCTGATTGTGATTTCCTCACCTTTGGCTGCGAGAGGTCTGTTGGTTTCCAAGCAACACGAACCTCCACCGCCTTCAATGTTTCCACCAGTTATCACTCGCCAATACGCCCCACGTAAACCACCCCCGTCGCTCGCGCCAATTTTCTTTAATGCCGTCACTTTCGCAGCGTCTACGTGGTTTGCCATGTCCACGCAAGGCGCGAGAACAGCAACCGCAGTATCGTCATTGCCCCCAGGATTCGCCCCGACTTCCGCGGCGATGGCGCGGGACTTCACTATGGAAAACGCCCAACACAAATCTTCAAACGTCACGCTTCCAGGTACTAAACCAGACGCTAAACCATCAAATATTTTACGCACCTCAGCCTTCAAAAAGGCAGCTTGTCGCACGATGGCTTCATTTTGAGTCATCGCGAGCTCATCGCTGGTCGCGAGCAAAAGACTCGGCAACTCCCTCTTCTTCGGCAACCACTTGCCGTACGACTCCCACACTTTTCCTCCTTCTCGGACGGCAAATAGCAACCAAAGTGCCACGCCTAGTTCTCGATCTTCGCCAGATTTCGAAAACATCATGTTTTTAATTCCCTCAGGGACAGTCGCGTTGCGACGCTCCCAAGACTCGACAATTTTCCGAGCGGTGATATCCTCGCTCGCGGCGTCGCCGTCACCCACGGGTGCGACGATGCACACATCTAACGGCACCTCGAGCAAGAGCTCGATCTCTTTCCATCCCGCGGGACCGGTGGTGAACAACCCTCGACCGTTGTCGCCGTACCCGAGCTCGACGCGCGAGCGGATGCTTGCGCTTTTTATAAACTCGTTGAAAGCTTCGGGTTCCGTCGTCGCGAGCGCGCGACGGGGCGGACATCGCGGGCGCGACGCGCGCGAACCCGCGCGAGACGTCCCGGATGCGGTGTGTGGTGCGGCGCGAGACGTCGATGCCGTTGCCATGGCGCGTGCGGAAGTGCGGATGTCGAGCGCGACGGAGCGCGTAGAAAGTGGATAGCGCTCAGAGCGACGTCGCGCGCATCAGCGAGCCCGCGAGGAGCGCGTGCGTGTTGAAAGTAGTAATCGATAATGTAATCATAAAATGAAAGCGCTAAACGAAATGTCTTCTAGTACAGTAAGTTTAACCGTCGACTTCGCCAGAAATGTTCAAGAATTTGGCCGCGGTGGTGACATCCTTGTCGCCGCGACCGGAAAAGTTGAGCACAACCTTTGTGCCATCCGGCAAACCCGGGCAAAGCTTCCACAAGTACGCCAAAGCGTGGGAAGTTTCGAGAGCCGGGATGATACCTTCCAAGCGAGAGACGTTCACGAAGGCATCGAGGGCTTCCTGGTCGGTGATGGCGTGGTATTCGGCGCGGCCGAAATCCTTCAAAAAGGCGTGCTCGGGGCCGATGCCCGGGTAGTCAAGACCGGCGGAAATAGAGTGCGGCTCGATGATTTGACCTTCGTTGTCTTGGATGAGATAGGAGAAAGATCCGTGCAACACACCCGGCGTACCGAGGGTCAACGTCGCCGCGTGCTTTTGGCCCGGGCCGATGCCTTCGCCAGCCGCTTCGACGCCAATAATGCGGACGGATTCTTCGTTAATGAAGTCGTGGAACAAACCCATGGCGTTGGAACCGCCACCGACGCATGCGACAAGGATGTCCGGCAAGCCGCCCCACTTTTCCATGGCTTGTGCTCTAGTTTCTTGACCAATGATGGCGTGGAAGTCGCGCACCATCATCGGGTACGGGTGCGGACCCGCGACGGAGCCCAAAATGTAGTGCGTATCCTCGACGTTCGTCACCCAATCACGAATAGCCTCGCTCGTCGCATCCTTCAACGTCGCCGTACCCGCACGCACCGGTCGCACGGTGGCGCCGAGCAAACGCATACGGAACACGTTGAGCTTTTGGCGCTCCATATCCGCGGCGCCCATGTAAATGATGCACTCGAGGCCGAAACGCGCACACACCGTCGCCGTCGCCACACCGTGCTGACCGGCACCAGTTTCAGCGATAATACGCTTCTTACCCATGCGCTTCGCCAACAACGCTTGTCCAACCGCGTTGTTAATCTTGTGCGCCCCCGTGTGGTTCAGGTCTTCGCGCTTCAAGTACACGTGCGGACCCTTCCCGTTCGCATCCTTGAACTCCTCCGTCAATCGTTCCGCAAAATATAACGGGTTTTCACGTCCAACGTAATCCTTCAAAATATTCTTCAATTCCGCTTGGAACGCCGCATCCGTCTTGATCGCCTCGTATTCCTTCTCGAGCTCGACGAGGGCTGGGATCAACGTCTCGGGCACGTACTTCCCCCCGAACACCCCATACCGCCCGTTCGCATCCGGGCGCTGCTGCTCAGAAATCTTCCCTTCCATCTTCGGCGGCGTCACCACCGCGCGCACGACCGGTGCGGTGCGCGACATCGCGCCGCGACGGCGCGAAGACGATGACGATGACGACGACGGGGGCTTGGTGCCGTACGCCACCGAGGACGCCAGCGCGCGCGCGGCGGACATGTCAACGACGACGGGCGCGTGAGCGAACGGGTGGAGCGGCGCTCGACGACGACGGACGTAGAACCGGGCGGGCGGAGCGAGACGCGGCGCGCTCGGGCGACGGGCGTCGTGGATTGACGCGGGCGAGGTTGACGTCGACGCCAATCGCTATCCGCGAGTCCCCCTGTACGCGCTGGGTTATGATTGGTCACATAGGTTGCGTCGACGATGTTCAGTGATTCCGTGCGCGGTGCGCGCGCGGTGCGCGTCACACGCGAGCGCGCCAGAAGCCATGCCGACGTGGGCCGAAGACGACGGCGATGAGCTCCCGCCGCCGCCGCCGGGATTCGAGGACGTGCACCCGGGCGCACACGCCGATGCGGTGGATGCGATCGCCAAGCAGTTGACATCGGCGTCGGGCGGGACGACGATCGGGACACCGGCTGGGGTCGTGGATGCCCCGGATTTGGCGTTGAAGACTGGGGATTTGCGCGAGGAGCACGCGGGGGAGGTGATGAAGACGATTGTTGATCCGAGTACGCCGTATACGAGCGCAAAGTCGTTTGAGGATTTGGGATTGAGCGCGGAGCTCTTGCGCGGATTGTACGGGGAGATGAAGTTTGAAAAGCCGTCGAAGATTCAGGCGGAAACGTTACCGCTGATTTTGATGCCGCCGCATAGGAACTTGATTGCTCAGGCGCATAATGGGAGTGGGAAGACGACGTGCTTTACGCTTGGGATGTTGAGTAGAATTGATCCAAACGTCAAGGCGCCGCAAGGGTTGATGATTTGCCCGACGCGGGAGCTCGTGGTACAGAATGTGAGCGTGATGGAACGCATGGGGAAGTACACGGGAATCACGATTGCGTCTACGGCTGATCCGAAGTGGGATAACACGAACAGAAGCAAGATTGTGGACCAAGCCGTCATCGGGACGCCGGGGAAGATCTTACGTTGGATGCGAGAACGGCAACTCGCGTGCAGCGACATGAAAATCTTGGTCTTTGACGAAGCTGACCATATGATGGCTACCGACGGACACCGCGTGGATAGCACGAAGATTTTGAAGCACCTCTCCATGAATGCAAAGTCATGGCAAGTGTTGTTATTTAGCGCGACGTTCAACGAAGCCGTCAAGAGCTTCGCTACCAAGGTTGTCCCGAACGCCAACCAAATTTTCATTCCGGCTGCGCAGTTGTCTTTGGACGTCATCAAGCAACATCGCGTTGTGGTGGGCTCGGTTGAAGCCAAGGATGTGTTGCTCAAGGAGAAAATTTTCCCTTTGTGCGACAAAATCGGCCAAACCATCATCTTTGTGCGCACGCGTGAAGGTGCCAGGCGTCTGCACGCATCTATGAACGCTGCGGGCTACAAGTGCACGGTCATCGAGGGTCAAATGGAACACTCCGATCGCGACCGGGTCGTGCAAGAGTTCCGAAACGGTTTGACCAAGATTCTCATCGCCACGGATGTGTTGTCGCGCGGTTTGGATGTAAGCACGGTGACGCTCGTCATCAACTACGATATGCCAGTTGACTTCCACAACCCGAGATCGCCAAACTATGAAACGTACTTGCACCGCATCGGTCGCAGTGGTCGCTTCGGAAACAAGGGTGCTGCGTTCAACTTGATTTTGGGTGACTCGGAGCGCGCCATCATGGACCAAATCGAATTACACTTCAACCACAAGGTCCCTGAGGTTCAATTCAACGATGATTTGACCTTTGAAAAGGTGCTCGAGGAGGCTGGACTGATGAGCAAAGAAGAGGCGCTCTAGAGCGTCCAATGAATTAGCGAATTTCTAGGATTGTAAAAGTTTTTTGAGGACGAGGACAAACGCGTCGCACGCGTGTACCGTCCTTATCTGTTTGACATTGACAGTTTTCGTTTAGCATTGTTTGTTTTACACAGTGCACTACATCTACGCATCTTGAGTACGCGCTAGTTCGATTACGTTTGTTTGCGATGTTTTGCTTTCTCCTTCGCCGCCTTTTGCGCCTCGAGTCGCCGAGCCTGCCGACATTCGGCGACACTCTTTGCAGACGGTCCTCGAAGAAACGCGATGAACCCTGAAACCTTCCTCATCACGCCTAGGAAGAATTCAATCATCGTCAATTTTATGAGCGTTCGGAATGTCCACTGTATGCATCGCGTACGTCTGAATATGTACAGTGCGAGCACAATGCCGCCGCCTACAATCATTCGCGATATCATTTGCACTAAAAAGTCTGCAAGTATATACGAACGATCGGGCTTACCGCCATACTTGGGATCGAGCCATAACTGTTCAGCTCGCCCTAATTCCTTCAAACGCGCCGCCGCGAGCTTATCGAACGCATTCGATGCGAGCAACGATTTAAATAATTTGCGCGCCGCCACCGCGTCCATCGTGTCGCCACCCGTCACCACCGCGCAATCCTCCACCGCTTCCTCACCTTGAACCCGCGTCGCCAATCCAGCACCGTAACGCATTAATAACGCATCCGCGGCACGAACTATTCCGAGTTCAACACCATCTGCCCCTGCCTTCTTATACATTTCGATCAACGTGTCGTCGCACCTCGTCGCGCCCGGCGGCAGAGCGCACGCGCGCGCTTCCCCCGCCAACATCACCGCCTCAGGCATCACGCTTACCTTGGCGTGCGAGCCAGCGGCAAATAAAAACTCTGCACCTAAGCTCTTCGCCGCAGCGGCGGCGGAGGCGTTTCCCATCACCGCCGACTCGCGCTCTATGACGTCCCGCGCGCACGCGCCGTCGTCGCTGTACAAACAACACCCCAGCGCCAAGAGCTCCGCGAACGCCATGTCCGGCACGAGCGCACGCACTTGAAAATACCCCGCGAGTACGCGCGCGCCGTGACCTACCGCATTTTCCCTCGCACCGCGCCGCATGTCCTCGAGCGCGCGCGACAGCTTGGCATCCGCAGCCACTGAATTGCGAATGGTTGTCCCACACACGCGAGCTGCGTACTCGCACGGCACCTCTCTCGGCGGCTCGGCGGCGACGACGTGCGCGAGACATAGCGCGCACAGCGCGAGCACGAGCGCGAACGCGGAATGCGTCGCGCGCCGCCGCATGGTGCGTGCGGATTTGAGGACAAAATGTGCAGAATGCAAAATCTAAATGGGCGACATTCGTCGACGCGTCGTGCACGGAGCGAGACGTGTGACCGGGTACTGCCGCCGCGAAAGAGCGAACAGTGCAACTGTGTCAACGCGCACGCGTCGCCCTTGACTTTAGCGCCATCGTCGTGTTGCGTAGGCGACAAGCGATTTAATTTCAGTGATCGACGCAGGGGAAAATGACGGACACGTGCCGCGCGTTCAAGACGAAGCTCGCATCGCTGAACATTAGCGTGCAGAGTATAGAGACGTTGTCGCACTGGTGCATATTTCACCGCAAGAATGCGCGAGCGTTGGCGTTGGTGTGGTCAGAGGAGCTCGCGCGAGCTCCGGCGAAACAAAAGTTGGCGTACTTGTACTTGGCGAGCGATATCGTACAAAATGCGCGGAAAAAAGGCACAGACTGGGCAGATGCGATGGTCGACTTAGCGCCGACAGCGTGCCGAGACGTGGCGACGAGTGGTGATGACAAGACTACCGAGCGTGTGCGGAAAGTTTTGCGCATCTGGGACGAGCGCAAAGTGTTTGGCTCAGCCCCGGTAACGACGTGGTTAGATGGCGCTGATGGCGCAGGTACGACGGCAACAGGCGCAAAACCTAGCGCGCGCGTGCCAGCGGAACCTTCGGTCGCGGTCAAGAAGAACAAGCGCGACTTGACGGAGGTTCCCGCGCTGAGTGGAGAAAACGCTGCGTTGGCAAAGTTACTCGTCAAGATGGAGACTGCCGAACGCGAGTTCAACGAAGCGACTGAGCGATTCGCAGCTGATGTTAAGGAAGACTTATTAGATGAGAAAGCGTTGGATGAAACGAGTGATCCGCCTGCATTATTGAGAGCGTTGCAAAGTGCGGAAAGCGCCATTGCGGCCAAGCGCAACGCAATCGAAACGACATCGGAGACGCTCGACGGGTTGGAGAAGAAATTGCGCTCTGCTCTCGAACGTGTGGACGCGCTGCGACAGAAGCAAGATCAGTCTGTCATGTCAGAATTGACGCAAATGGCAGTCAAGTGCGCGACGCTACGCATGAAAGCATCGAAGAAAGCTGCGGCATTCGTAGCCATGCAAGCCGCAAGCGGCGCATCTGCCCCGCCAACAGCGGCGGAGAGAGAAGATGACGCAAATGATGAAGACGCGTACCTTCCAGAGCCAGTCGATTTCGATGCCGAGGATGACGACCAGTACGATCCCACAGACGCGCCAGAAGAATTCGATTTCGGCGGCAAGCGTCAGCGCACCGATTAGTCACCACAGACGAAAATCTTCACAGTAGACAACGCATCTCAATATACAAGCACAAAATTTACTTTAAGTTCGAACCAATTAATTACACGCGCGTAATCATCGCAGTCATCGCTGAAGACGTCCCGCTGCACAAATAAGCACACCTGTCGCAAAGACTGCCACACTCTGCAGCGTGCATCTTTCGGACGCGCCGACGCCAAGTCGTTCCACGCGCGCACGAGTTAATCACACGCGTCCCATTCGCCCCGCGTCGCCATCGTCACGCGAACTCACGGCGAACGTTTGGCGCGGTAGTCTTTTTCAAACAACGGTCGCCAGCAACGGTCGCAACATGTCTTACGCGCGCCCAGCGGCGCCCTACGGCGCTTCGAGCAGCGGACTCACGTCCCGTCCGAACGCGCACAACGCCGAAGTCCAAGTGCAGATGCCGAGAGATTTTGACATGGAAGACGAGGTGGATGGCTTGCGAAGTAAGGTGAAGTTGCTCAAGCGTATGAGCCACGAAATCGGTGAAGAGGCGAGCATACGTGGACAATTAATCGATGCTTTGGAGATCGATTTTAGCAGCTCCGACGCGGCGATGCGGGACATAAAACAGAAATTGAACAAAGCGTACAAACAGGCGAAAAGTGGACACTTAATGGCGTTGATGTTTTTTGCACTGAGTGCGTTTGCGGGCTTATTCATCTTTATGAAGTTTACCGCCGTCGTGCGATTCTTCGTGCCAAAAGGTCAGGGGCATTCGGTGCGGCATCATTGACGCTTCTTAGTTTCGATATCATATCCTAGCGTAGTATAACATGCATAGTGAGCAGTCTTCTAAACGAGCTAAAAAAACAAGTCGCCGTCCCGAGACTGTCTCGCGCTCTAGCTCTTGTGCTTGCGAATCTCAAACTGTATATCCGTGACACCGACGCTGTCTGACGCGTTCTCGCAATACTCAAACCATCCATCGGGATCTTCGCTCAAGTCTACATCCTTCCAAACCGTGCCTCCAGTACTTTTGATAACCGCGCCCTTGGTCGGGTACCACGCCTCCAACTCGAGTCCGCGGCATTCAAAGCCCATCACCGGCACAAACTCGCCGCTCTTCGCCACGACACCAGAAGTGGTAACACCCTTGACATCGGTAAACACAACTGATGCTTGCTTCTTGCTGTCGGGAAACTTGATTACGAAGTTTGCTTCGCCACGCGAATTGTCAAGCTCTTGCGTGTCCTCAGCGCACATGAACACGCCCTTGCGGTCTTCGTCGCTTTGGCCATCCTTGACGTCGAAGCAATAGTGGTATTCAGGTGCCGGAAACGTGACGCTCTCGATGTTTTCGAACTCGGCTTTGACATATAAAACTAAGAGAACCATGACGACAGTAGCGCTGCGCGAGTGGTGAAGTGAAGCTTGGTCTGCAAGAGCTAATATTGAAATGAATTACATCGCTGCGACTGAAAGGCGCGTTATCTAGCTAAATCGAGGGAGCTCTACATCACCAGGTTCATCTGAGGCTGTCTCGACGTATCCAACATCCGAGTTGTTTGGATTTTTCTCGGCGTATACCTTGGCCACAGCGACGCCGGCGCTCAACATCACGAGTGATACCAATATCAAAGCCACCTCCGTGGAAGACGAATCCGCGATCGCGGCGAGTGGTACACCCATGGCATATCCTAAGTCACGCCAGAATCGAACGACACCTAGAGTGGATGCGTAGTGGTTCGCATCGGGCGCGTGATCCACGGCGGCGGCCGCGAGCAATGGGTATGTAACGCCCGTGCAAAATCCAAGGAATACCGAAGAAAACGTCAACACTGCGTATTCTGTTGATTTGAGCTTATCAACATCGGATGCTCCAACCGTAAAATGTCCTCGAAAACCCGCACCAAAAGTCGCGATCAACAACGAAATCGCGCCGCCGATCAAGCCAAACGCCATGGGCGTCTTGCGACCAATTTTGTCGCTCAACATGCCCGAGCCAATCTGCGTAAATCCCTTCATGAACGAGTAGCACGCGGTGAAAACATCGCGTTGTCGACCAGTAAGCGCGAGTTGATCGCGTGCCCACACGGACATCAGACCCCATGCGACAGCAGTTTCAAAGTTGGCGCAAAACGCCGCGTAGCACACGACGGCGGTGTTTTTATTCGCCCACGATGTGCGATACATAGCCTCCCGAAAAGTCTCCACTTTCGCCGCTGCGAAAGATGCCGCGCCCGAACGATCGAACTCGTCGTCATTAGATATTCGTACACCTACCACGCCCTTATCCATCGATTCGTCTTCTTCGATGGGATTGACCCATGACGAACCGCCGACGGCGAATCGATGTCCGCCAGAGCTTTCCTTCAACAAGACAACAGAGACAATGAGCCCAATCAAACACATGAGCAACTCAATACCCATGGGCACTTGCATGTATCCACGACAGACGCACGCGCCAACGCACGCGCTCGTCCAGTCATCTGGCGTGACGCACGTTTGCTCGGCATTTGACGCGACGCACGCGTCGCTTCGCGTCTCATCCACCCACGAGCACGTCACTCCAGAGCTTTCCATCGCCCCGTACACGTGCGCAAACAACGCAATCGCAGTATAACCTACGGTTTCGTTCAGCCCCGACGCGAACCCACGGCGCGTCGACCCACAAATATCCACGCACGCCAGCACCAAAGCCGTCCACGTCAAACCTTGCGCGCACCCAAGAAACAACGCCGACATCGTCACCACCCCGAATCCACCGCTCTTCACTCGCGTTGCAATCATCCCTAACACAGGCGCGATCACACCGACGCTCCAACCGAGCACGGTGACGCGACGTCGCCCGTACGCGTCCGCCCAGCGCCCAACCGCCAAGTTTGCGCTCGACTTTGCCAGCGCAAACGGCAACAGAAACGAGACCTTCACCGCGCTCGAGGTTTCGGCAAACTCCCGCCCCGCGCTATCGATCGACGCGAGCTTGTGCAGCTGCAACACGCCGCCGAGCGCGGCGGTGAGCGCGATGGCTACGCCGAGCTGCGCTGCGGCGCGGCGCGAGAACCCAGCCACGGTTGACGACGACATCTCGTCCGCGCAATCGCCAGAGGCGACGAGGGGTGTAAATGCGCGCACGTGCGCGTTTCGACGCCACGCGCGATGATCACGCGCGCGCGCGGCGTGTGCGCGCGGCGAGCAATGCCGCGAGTGCACTTTTTCCAGACTCCGCATACGACGACGCGTCGCGCGCATCGCCGACCTCATCGCCGGCGACGACGCGATACGAACGCACCTCTCGAGATGTCCGCGCGCGGTGTCGCGCACTTTCGCGGCGTCGACGACCTCGGACGCGACGTCGGCACGCACGAAGAGTTTTGGCTGAAAGTGAAACGCGGCGCGAAGAACGCGGACGGGAAACCGCTGTGGTACGCCAAGGGGATTGAGTACTGGGACGCGATCGATGCCGACGTTGACGGCGTGCTCGGTGGGTTCGGGCACGTCAGTGCGGCGGATGCGCGGGATAATGCGCGGGTGCTGAGGGATGTGTACGGGGCGACGTTGGAGGCGAGACGCGCGAGCGGCGAAAAGGCGACGGCGCTCGATTGCGGCGCGGGCGTCGGACGCGTGACGTCGAGTTTTTTGATTGAACATTTCGATGAAGTTGATTTAGTGGAGCCCGTGGGGCATTTTCTTGAGGCGGCGCGCGTTGATGAAGCGGTGACGGGCGCGGGGCGACGCGACGGCCACCGCGCCGTCGGATTCTTTAAAGAGCCATTGGAAGAGTTCACGCCTGAAATCGGGAGATATGATGTGATTTGGATTCAATGGTGTATTGGACACTTGACGGATGACGATCTGGTGGCGTTTTTTCTTCGATGTAAGGAGGGCTTGAAGCCAGGCGGCATCATCGTCATGAAGGAGAACAACGCAAAGGATGGTTTCATCTTGGATTTGGAAGACTCTTCCATCACGAGAAGCCACGAGTACTTATTGCACGTCATAGACAAGGCTGGAATGCGCTGCGTTGAACATCGTGTACAAACTGGGTTCCCGAAGGAACTATTTACCGTGAGCATGTACGTCATTCAGCCGTAGCTGAACGTTGTTTGTTAATAAGCAAAATGTGAAATTACAGTCGTCTACAGCACGTTCGTCGTACATCTAGTTATCTAATCAATCGTTACATCTCGGACGTGCCCCATACATCCGAACCGGTCTCCATCTCGTCATCTTCTTCTTCTTCCAACGACAGGCGAAGGTACTCACCGCGCGCAAAGCGATCCCATTCAGTCAAATGTGGTTCTTCGCGCTCTTGTCGCATCAAGAACGGGTCCCGCGTTTCAAAGGCGATGAACTTGTTCATGTTGAATAGAACATTGAAAAAGTTGCCGCTCATCTTACTCGCTCGCAAGTCTTTCAACGTCACTCGACCGTCGACTTCGGGCTTGAGCATGTCCATCATTTGGCATAAAATGTCCTCAAACAATACTGGTTCCTGAGCCAAGCACTCCATGCGTTGGATTTGTTCTTCATAAAAGTAAAAGATTTCATCTGCCGTGATCACGCCGTCATGGTGCGTGTCGACGCACTTGAACCAGTAATCAAGCGCAAGCGGATGTTTTTTGTACTCCTCACTCAAAATGAACCAAACGAAATCCTCGTAGCACATCTTCCCTGGCTTGTCAGATTTGAACGGTCGGCCAGCTTGGTCGAAAATTCTCGCCACAATTCTATACGTCAACGCGTGATTTCCATAGCACAATAGATCTTCGCGATCGATATAAAAATCGTGATCGGTGTCAAGTTCCCAAAATTTGCAGTAAATTACGTAAAAATGTTCATACGAAAAGTACTTCAGCACGCGATTGATGTCCTCCTCCTCTTCAATACGCAACATATGCTCGAGCAAATCTGACCTCTTCAGCTCTCGAAGGGTGAGTTTACCGTTCCAGTGCGTGTTGCAGTCGTAAAAAATCCGATAAATCACCGTCTCAACGTAGCGATCTTGAAATTCTCGCGTGTGTTGCAAAAACTCCAAGCCGGGATGCGTTCGCACCATGTACGTCAAAACATCATTAAAATCAGAATACACGAGTGACTTCGCGCCGGGTTGACGCAAAATTTCAAACATTGCACTCTCCGGATCTTTTCGTCGACGCAGCGTCGAGTTCCAATACCTAAACCACTGCTCCTTGGTGACGACAGTGGCATCCGCGCCGGCGACGAGCGCCATCACGCGCTTGGAGAAAAAACGCGGTAAACCAACAACTTCACGAACGACATCACCGAACTGTTCGACGTCCATACCCGCTGGGCCGTTCACATTTGTACCAGCTCGTTTTGCAAACAAAAGTTCCGCCAATGCAACTTTCTTTGCATTCATTTCTTCACTCAGTCCTTCGCCCCCTGGCTTGTAAAACGTCGGAATCGCCTGTGATTCATTCGTCATGCGATTAATCAACGACGATTGCCGCGACAAAGGCCTTCGCGACGGCGAAAACGCTGATGTAGCTCGCAATCCCTTTTGGGGACTGCGCGGTGGCGTACCGATACCTCCTTGCAACTCTCGCGTCTGCGCCGACGCCGTCGCCGTCGGCGGTTGACGCAGCGGTCGTCCCAGTTTCGCATCCTTCAACAACTCGAACACGAGCTTTTGACTCTCATCCATGGAAAGCCAATTCAAAAATAACTCATCGAGTTTAAGCTTGCTCGATGGAAACTTGGACACGGAGGACATCTCATTCCCTACAAGCGAGACGCGCGAGTTCAAATTCAAAATCGCTCAATCTGTCAGTCCAAAAGATCCAACAACGCTATCCACACCACCGCTCGCGAACCGCGAGTATTTCGCCCGCGCGCGACGCGCAACGTCAGCAATAATGATGTCTACGTACCTCGATCGCCCAGCGGTGTCCGCGAAGGGACGTGAATGTGTAAGCTCTTGGACATGAGCGCAGGCTCGTCGAGTGCGTTCAAAAGAGACTTTTCAAATTACCCGAGCTCGCTCGGTCGACGTCGACGCGTACGCGCACGCGAGCGCTCGCAACGACCGCGAACGACGAGTGGAGTGGTTGGACTCGTCAATCCGCGCGCGCCTCGCGCACGCACTGACCGGAGAGGCGGACACTGGCGCGCGACGGTGGCGTGAGATAAAGTGTCCCTTGAAAAGGAGGCTCGAGCGGCTGGGACGCGAACGGCGTGTGCATGAAGTGCTGTTATGAAGCTGGCTCTGATGTAACAAAATTTGTATCGTGGGATAAGCTCAAGGTGTGCGCAATGCAGCGCGCGCGCACATAAAAGCATGAGGTCAATGTCGTGTGTGTGGTTGGAAATGTTCAAACCGTCTTCGCGTAAAGCGATAAATGTATTTCTTGAAAATGCAGTTTTTTCATGCAAAAAATAGTGTAGCGGCGGGCGTGATAATATTACGGCGATGCAACCGGAGCATACTTTTCAGCGAACGTCCCCACGGGGAGTTCGCCAAGTTGCTCGGCAATGGCGTCATCGAACTTTTCTTCGTTGGAGCCGCTGTGCATGTGCGTCACTTCTCCATCCTTGAAGACAAAGAAGGTTGGCGTAGATTTTACAGCCAAACGATCGCGGGCGAGATGGATCGTACTCGCATTTTCGTTACCGTAAATGCGAACGAAACGCGCCTTTTCACGATTGTTCCGAGCGCTTTGTTCAAAATGGGGCAAAAACTTTTTGCACGGGTTGCACGACGTGAACCCGACTTGGAGCACGACGGCGCGGCCCGTGCCCATTTCTTCATTGAGAACTTGGTCAACAGCAGACTCGGTGTGGAGCACTTGCGCAACTTCTGTTCCGATGACAGACTTGTACCAAGCCTCGAATTGGTCGAACGACACGGATTGCTCACACGCAATGTCGATGTCGCAGACGAGTTCGCGGACTTCATCCTCTGGAAGGCGAACGCCCATGGCAGAAACCATACGAACGAACGCATCCAAGTCAATCATGTCTTCGTTGATGTCACCACCGAATTTACCGAAAAGTTCGCGAAGCTGAATGGAAGAAACAAGTTGAGGCGATCGACCGACTTCTTTGCCGATGGCGGCGCGAACGCGACGCACATCCGCAGTGTAACGGAATCGGAACGCGCCCCCGGCAGCGGCGCCACGAACGCCTTCCAACTGGTTAGATCCGCCCTTAATAAGTGGCGCGGCAGCCTTGCCGGCTTGGACAACGCTGAGCTTCGGGACGAGGTGCGACCATTTGTCAAAGTTTTGCGCCGCGCTGCCGCTCACAACCCAGCGCGCCAAGCCGCCGCGGGCGCAGCGGCACGCTTCAACCTTGGCCAAGTGCACCGCAATGCGCGTCGCCCACGCGGACCACTGTTCTTCGTCTGTACAATCCGCCGGCGGTGGCTTGGCGTTGGCCCATTCGGGTTCAATCCAAGAAATCGCGAGATCCGCTTCGCGGAAGTCGGCGTTTGTGCGCAAGACGCCATCCTTGAAAAGCGCAACGTGGACGGCTTCGTGACCCGCAGTGACAACGCCCGTCAAACCATTCATCGCACCGTCGGCATTTTCCCCAATCTTCTGTCGACGCGCAGCGTCACCCCACAAGTCTTGGTGACCGTAGCCGTGCGCTTCGGCTCCCGTGACGACGGTGACGTCCAATCCGACGGCGTTTCGCAACAACTCCTCAGTCTCTTCGCGCTCCCGTCTACCCTCGAGTGGGCTCACGGACTCTATCGCCGAGTACACATTTTTACCCGCGAGCTTCTCGTCGGCGTGCCACACGCCCGGAAGCGCGATGGCGACGCCACCTTGCCATTTCAACTGCTTGGTGAGCGAACGCAACGCGGCGCCGACGGCTTCGATATCCAACAACGCCCCTTCCTCTAGAGACTCTTGCAAGAGCTCGGAATCAATCTCGCCCGTGCGCACGTTGACGATCGCCGCACTGACAATCCCACCGCTCGCGTACGCGCCCAAAATCGCCTTTGGTCCTTCCGCGTACATCGACTCAAACGGAGCGTCCGAATCATCCTCCCCGCCTCGCGCCTCCGCATCAACCTTGACATCCGCTATCCCTCGGCATTCATCCCCCTCAGAGCACGACGCCTTCTCACCACGAATCTCCATACCAACTCTCCCGAGCGCCATCACGCTCGCACCCATGGCACCGCCAATCTTTAACCGATTCGAAGAGATCAACTTGTACATCACGCTCGCCGCCAACCCGATCGCGGGCATCGTCGCCAACTTCACCGCCCAACCCATACCAACTTCCGCAAACAACGCCTCAATCGCGGGCAACCCAGTCAACGGCTCACCACCGTCTCGTTTCAACACGTGAATCGTCTCCATCGCTTGTTCAAACGTAATCCCCTGGTGCTTCTTCGCGTCGTACGAAGGCTCAGAGATATCCACGTACCACACCTTGCCTTTGCCTTTCCCCGTGCTCTCGAGCGCGGATTTCAGCGATCGGCACACCGGGCACGCGCCGTCGAACAAGTAGGCGTACTTCCAATTCGCCGGTTCGACGTCGCGGTCGCGCGTCTGCGCGCTGTCGTCGTCGTTCGCGGATGCGCGAATGACGAGGGCGCGCGACCGCGGCGGCGCGCGACCGCGCGTGCGCGACCGCGAGCGCGACGCGGGGCGAGACGCCGCGGCGGCGACGGGCGAGGACGAGGCGAGCATGGGCGTCGTGGGCGTGCGCGCGGCGTGCGCGGCGTGCGCGGCGGCGGCCGGATGGGCGACGGCGCGCCAGAAACTGAGGCGCCGACCGACGGCTCTTTCTTTTTGACCCGCAAAATGAAAATTGACCAATCATGAACAGCACACATCAGAGGGACTCAGTTTTGAGAGAGGATAAAACTACAAAAGAAGAGCTACGCGAGGACTGACTTTGGGTGCGCTTTAGAAGCGTTCAGCGAGCCTTGCGGTGACGGACCGCAAGCGACTGTACACCTTACCCGGAGGCGAGCCTAGAATTAACGAACAAATCGCATCCCGCGCGATTTTGATGTTTTGAAAAGAACCTAAAATGCGAATGTGTTGGTCGGCGATGACTATGCGCGTGCGCGTGGCGTTTTCAATGGTGAACTTTGTCTTACCATTCTTACCCGCGAGACGACCGATCCCACGCGACATGTGTTCGCCGCGTAAGGTTTTAACATCCTTGACTTCAAAGCATTCTAAAAATAAATCATCCAGGCGCAAGAGCGCGACGGCGTCTTGGACTTCAAAGCCGAGTAAAAAAGCTTGCACGAAATCGGCGCTCTTTTGCAGCGCCCCTTCGTCCTCCGTCTTCCCCGTGGTTTTCAGCTCCACCTTTTTAAGCTTTAAATTCATCCGCATGTCAATCTTCATTTGCTTCGTCACCGGTTCGTACAGCGACATCCAGTGCTCTTTGAGCGGCGCGAACCGGTGCGCGGGGACGTTCACTTTACGATACTCCGCCTTGGCCCCGCGCACGGTGCTCTCCGCGCCCGCGGCGCCGAGCGGGGCGTACACGGGCGCGAGCACGCTCGTGAGGTCGCGTTCGACGTCGCCATCGGCGTTGATGATGTCTTGCGCCTCGCGTTCGGTGGCTTTCGTCGCTTTCGGCATGGCGTGCGGCGCGCAGTGGCGCCGCCAGCCGCCGGCGTGCGCGCGCCATTGGCGCCGGCCGCCTCGCGCGCGGCGTCGCGCGCGCCCGGGCGACGCGCGCGACGCGCGGAAAACGATGCGCGCGCGCGCGAAGACCGCGGTCGCGGCGCGCGACGGCGCGGCGCGCGCGCGATGGGGCCGCGACGGTGCATCGAAACGCCACATCGCGGCGCATGAAACCGCCGCGACCGCGCCGATGGCGCGGTCGCCGCGCGACGGGCGACGGCGCGAACGCGCGCGCGATGGTTCTCGCGGCGTGCGTGATGTGTGCGGCGCGAATCGCGCGCGCCATGTCGACGTGCGTGGTGCGTCAACGCGACGTTGAGGAGGCGTTTCAGTTGGATGGCACCGTGGAGTACTCCGCCGCGCGCGCGCCCGAGTCGCGCGCGGTGTGGTACGGCATGGAGGCGTCGGCGATGGAGGCGTCAACGTCGGCGTCGGCGACGGAGGAGATGAATGTCACGGATGTGGGCGGGGTGACGCTGCGCATCGTCGCGCCGGCGTGGAGCGGGAGCGCGCGAGCGATCGCGCGGGCGGTGTCGGATGAGTTGCTCGAGCGCGATGGTGCGGGTTTAGGGGCGTCTGTGCGCGTGGTATGGGAACGCCCGTGGCATCCGTCCACGCGCGCGAGGTTGGGGTGGCGGTCTATAGGCGCGTGGAGCGCGCCGAGCGCCGCGTTTGAGTTTGGGACGACGCGCGTGCGGTACGGTGGGGAGTGGAGCGCGAGCGGATTGACGCGTACGGCGCTTACGCTGCGTAGTGAAACTATAGGTAAGAATGCGAGTACGCTGGCGCTGTGGCCGTTTGCGAGGTTATGGGGCAAGGAGTCGGTTGCGGATTTTTTTACTCACGTCGGGACGGATTTGGCGCTCGTGGTGTTGGATCCGTGCAAGACGGAAAGCGGGTGCGCGTCGTCGCAGTCCATGGCTCGCTTGCGAGATTCTATTCTACACGTTCTCGGGTATAACTCGAGGAACCGATTAGGGGTGTTGATGGGGGCTGATGCGTGGCGCGTGGGAACAAAATTGCTCGAGACGTTTGACTCGGATGACATCACCGCCGTGGCGTTTGTTCGAGGAAATTTGCATTCGATATGGACGCCGCTGAAATCCAAGGACTTGCCCATAGAAGATTGGGTGGAGAGTGTGGCGAAAGAGCTCCACTCCACGGTCGTCCATCGCGGTTTCTTTAGTCAAGAAAAACTCGAGCCGCAAAACGCAACGCGACTGGCGCTCATTTTCGCAAACGAAGGGGATGAATGGCTCATACCCGTCGCATCGCGCGTGCGCCGCCTGATAAAAGAAAGCGACTTGGATGCGACGCCTGGAGTTTTAGATACTTCCCGTGGCACGTGGTTGCTGTGTCAAATCACCGAGGATTGTCAGATGAATGACGAATTGGAAACGCGCGTACGCGTCGCCATTTTAGACGCCGACGCCGACACTATTGAAACCGTCGACGTAAGCGAGTTCGGAGATGAATTGAGCGCGCCGAGACCATTCACGCGATCAGCACTGAGTATACCGCACGCGCCGATGGGCGCGTCGCCCCCGCGCATGCCGCATATTTCGCGCAACCAACTGGACCACAAGCTCGCGCAGACGATGGCGTTGCGCAAAAAGCGAGCCTTCTCCGTATTGTTCTCCTCTACCGCGTGCGCGTTCTGTCAACGCTTTACCGCGTTAGTGAACGCCGCGATTGATGAAATCGATGGCATCGTCGTTGATATGCGAATATTTCAAATCGACTGCGCCATGAACGACTGTCACGACGCTTGGGACGCCGAAGCGCGAATGCTCGTCGACCGCGTCGAGCGCTACCCGACGTTGGTCACCTATCGCGGTGACACCGCGTCGTTCGAGCGCTACTCGGGCGAAATGAACGCACAGCGAATTTTAGACTTTCTCCTCGCTAGTCGAGGCATAGATAACACCACGTAGCGGCCGAACGTCAATCTTTGTAAAACAGTTGTTGTTGTACACCACCTCATACTCGCGCTCGCCACCATGGCGACCCCCCGCGCGCTTTTCGCGCCGTTCGCGCGCGCCTACGCGTCGGCATCTGCCGCGCGAACATTCACGCCCCCGCCGTTACCGACTTCCCTCGCCGCGGTCACCCGCGTGTTCGCCGTCGCGAGCGGGAAAGGTGGAGTTGGAAAAAGCACAACCTGCGCCAACCTCGCGTGCGCGCTCGCGCGGCTCGGTCATCGCGTCGGCCTACTCGACGCCGATGTTTTCGGCCCGAGCGTGCCGACGCTCATGCAACTCTCAGGTGCGCCCGCGATTGACGCCAGCGGCGCGATGCTGCCGCTGGAAAACCACGGCGTGCGATGTCAGAGCATGGGCTTTTTGATACCAGACGGCGGCGCCGCCGTCTGGCGCGGGCCAATGGTGAGCGGTGCGCTGACGAAAATGATTCACGACACGAAATGGGGAGACATTGATGTGTTAATGATCGACATGCCGCCCGGAACGGGGGATGCGCAGATTAGTATATCGCAAAAGGTGCCGCTGACGGGGGTTGTTATCGTGAGCACGCCGCAAGAGGTGGCGTTGGCGGATGCTCGACGAGGGATAGATATGTACGGGAAGGTGAATACTCCGATCGTTGGCGTGGTGGAAAACATGGCGTATTATTTAGAGCAAGATGGGAGCAAGTCACACGTGTTTGGCGAGGGTGGGGCGAGACGGACGGCTAAGGAACGCGGCGTCCCATTTTTAGGCGAGGTGCCGCTCGACACGCGAATTCGAGCGCAGAGCGATAGTGGTGTGCCGATAGTCGTCGCTGAACGCGATGGCGTGGTGTCTCAGGTGTATAAAAGTATGGCGGAACAACTTATGGCAACGACAGCGCCGTTCGCAAAGTAGTAGGTAATGTACTGTTTAGCTCGTGTTACAATTTGTAATTGAAAGAATTTTTTCGCGCGGCGTTAAATTTCATCTTCGGCAGCGAAATCACCGAGAGGCTCAAAATATCCAGCCGGCCGCTGTTCACGGCGCCCAAACGTTTCTTGCAGCTTGTCGTACGCGCCGTTGATTGTGTTGCGCACGCCGTTGGGAATGTGCTCAGCGAGTTCGTAATGTTTTACGCCGTAAACTACGGCGAAACCAACGCCGCCGAGCACGGTGCAAGACATGATGAAGTGCATGAAACGCATGAAAAATGAGTGATGATGCGAACGCCTGCCAGTGTCATCACTTCCGAGTGCGCTATGCGGGTCCGTACACACGTCACCTGACGGAATGCGAAGGTGTGACGACGTAATGTGTCTCGCACCTTTCAGCGCCGGACACTGTGTGTTCAAATTCTCGATAGGCTCGCAATGTGGCCATTCAGTGGCGTTGGCTACGTTGTACACGCGTTCACTGCCGTATTGGCATTCCGTGTCGTGCGCACGAGAGCACTTGCACGTACCCACCACTTCGCGGTGACGCTCGTACTCTGCGTCGTTGAAACACATCGCGTCGCGTAATTTGCGCTCGAGCTTCAACTTCTGCCCCATGAGACAGCCGTCCGAACCCGGCGGCGAGGGCGTCCACATTTCATAGTCTTTCGACTTGTCGCATTTCTTACCGTCTGCGATGATCTGGTCAAAATCGACAACGAAATGTGATCCGCGCTGTTCGTCTTCCCACGGTGTCGCCGCAGTCTCTCCGTGAATGATGAAAACATGGCCCTTCGACGAGGGGTCGACTCGGATATTGTGCACCGTAATCGGCGTGGCGAGAGGTAAACTTTCCCAAGTTTTACCTTCGTTGACGCTATATTCGAGCTCGTTTACTTGCACGAATTGCTTGGCGATGACAAGCATGCCGCCGTGGTTGCCAAATTCGAAAATGTACGGGCCGCGCTTTGTCTCTTCCCAAGATACGCCTCCATCGCGTGAAATGTACGTGTTGACGCGCGTCACATCGTTGTGTTCGAGGGACATCCCTACGTTACCCGTAGAGATTATCACACCCGGCGCACTGGAGCGCGAGTAAACACCTCCGAAGCGCGATCCCCAGTCTTCAGACGCGCTCCAATCCGTCGGCCCGTGCAAATGTAGGCCCCAGCGCTCGCAGTCATCCAATCTTCCACACTGCTCGCTCGACGGCGGCGGTGTGAGTCGGTGCCACACACCACCAGCGTTGTACGTGATACGCGTTTCAAAAAATCTGGAGTAGTCGCCGTTGTTGACGCTCACTGGATCGGCGAAGGCTTTCCAGTTGATTTGATTCGCGATGTAAATGCCTTCGAGGCCGAGCACGTTGACGAAATCGGAAAGAGCGAGTCCATTTCTTGCACGAACATTTCGGCGCATACTCAATGAAAAGAAGTTCATGCTTTCATCGGACGCGTACAACTCGTTCATCGGCGCCTCAGCTTGCGCGGCTTCTTCCTCCACATGATCAATCGCGATGAAGTCTGGTCCTCGTGTTTCGGCGTGAAAGTCGTAGATGGCAAATCCATTCTTTGGTAGATCGATAGGGAAGCACGATTCCACAAATGAGGCTCCCGCATCGGTGGATATTTTCAGCACGACGTCCGTGATTTGCCCTTCGTGCTTTGCTGGCGCCCTGTGGTAGCTCTCGCAATCCGGCGGCGACGCAGTGTAAATGTCGTCGTTGATGACTTCAAATGCGTTCGCGCACCGCTCAACCACGCGATGTGATTTAAAAAGGTCGCTCGAAATCACAAAGTTGACGTTATAATCCCAGCCTCCAGTCGCGTGATCGAAAGCTTTACCATCTTCGAATACCGTGGCATAAATTGGCGGGTGCGCGCTCTTCCCATCGTCGGGCGCCCAATCAAAATCGACAAACGAAGCAATTTTCCCTTTTGAGTTTTCGAGCAAATCCACCCATGACTTGCCAAAGTTTTCGCTCGCCATGAGTCTCGACACTCTACAGTCGCGCTCGCTCTTATCAGCCGGTTTGTTGAACGCGTTGCACGTTTTCACAAGCACCAAAAGAGCCGCTGGACGCTTGTCGTGCATCCGCACGTACGTCAGCACTTCCCCGTATTCCGCCCCAGGTTTGGCAAAACATCCATTCGAGTCGTGCGCAGTTTCATACCCACACGGTTGCATCCAAGTCGCGCCCAAATCCGAAGTCGCCCAAAACTTCTCGCCGCTCGCGTCTTGAATAATCACGCGCGACTCGCTCGCCGCGTTCCCCATCTCATCCAACCTCCCGGTAATCACCACCGGCGCCTCATCGAGCTCATCCGAGCCGTGTAATTTCGCCGTGATGTCCACCAGCGTCCGTCCACTGTCTTGCGAGGCGAGAATCTCGCGCGCTTCAGTCGTCACGAAGACGCGCGACTCCGTCTCATTGGCGCTCCTAATCCACACCAACTGATCGAACACGCCCAGCGTCGCGTGGCGAGGCAACGCGTCGAGCGCGTGCACCGCGACATGGCTCGCGATGCATGCGAGCGCGCATGCCGCTGCCGCCGCGCGCGATCGCGCGCGCGCCATGTCGACGTGCGCCTCGGAATGCGGACGTCGCGGCACCTGCTCTGGGCACCTGCAGCGTCACACGCCGCCGCGCAATCGCCACGCATCGCGCGTGCACGCACCGCCGACGCGCGCGGAATGCCGAACGACGCCGATATGACCGACGCGCCCGGCGCTGGCACGGAAGTGCTCTCGCACGTCGAGCACGTCGTGGTTGATTTACCGCTGGAGCTCAATGCGCTTCCTGGCGATGCACTCAAATTTGAAGGCTTGGACACCGACGCGCCGCGACTACGCACGATAGACGGCGCGCGATACGTTGGGAAGTATGAACTCACGATTGGTGAGACGCTGGTGGTTGGATTCGATGACGACGTCACGCCTGAGGCGCGCGTGTTGGCGACGTGCGAGCGGCGGTTGAAGTTTACGCCCGCGACGTGAGCGGTCACGCGCGCGCGCGAAGAGCGGCGTACGGGTAGTAATAGACGATGATATAATTTAGTTGTATATGATAGAGTACTAGTGTAATTTTCTCGGCGCATATCGATTCAAAGCGCGCGTCGCGAGGATAGGGGTCGCGTGAGTCGACGCGACGCGGAGGACTCAAAAGTCAACACGAGACATCAATAATCGCAAGCGTCACTTTTCAGCACGCGCACGCGCGAGGCGCAACGCGACGTCGGCGCGCGATGAGTTCGGCGAAGGATTCGTCATCAAAGTCCGCGGCGTCTGCGGCGGCGCTCGCTAGCGATGGGCCGAGTGATGCGTTTAAGCAGTTCGTCGAGCTGCAAACCAAGTACGCCGATGCGACGTCGCAGATGAAAGGCTTGCGCGATAGCGTGCGCATGCGCGAGCACGAACGCACGCGCGCGAAGTTGACCAACAAAGAGATGGAAGCCGTGGATGACACCACGCGTTTGTTTAAACCGCTTGGACGGTCGTTTGTGTTGGAGAGCAAGGAGACGTTGGTCAAAGGGTTGGAGGAGGCGTCGGCGGCGGCGACGACGGATATTGAGAACGCGATGGCGAGACGAGAATATTTGATGAAGCAGCTGTCGGAGGCAGAAATGAACTTGCGTGAGCTGATGCAAGGGAACGAGGCGTTGGCGAAGGAGTTGCAAGAACGTGGGGTTGTTTAGTCGCGCGCCTTTAAACTTGAATAGTAGTCACAAACTGCCAGCCTTTCATAAACGATGCTGCGCGTAGTAGAGAACACGCATGAAATTCTAGATATTGCATTTTCTAAACTAAACTCGTGAATCCACAGTAGGGGGTGGTTGTTCGTCGTCGCTGTCCGCGGGTTTCCAGATGATGTGCGCCGTCATTCGCTGCCTTCGGCGGCGAATTTGATATGCCGTCGCGCACACCGCGATTCCAAAAAAACTCAACACGATGGCGAGCACAGTAATCGTCGTCTCGCGATTTGCTCGACGATAGTGATGTGATTCATCAATCAACACAACATCACCGTCAACTTTCGCGTACGTCGTCGTTTCATCCAAAACTTCGCCGTGTCCGGTACAGTTTGTCAAAAACGACTCATCCATACCTGGACATTTCATAGACGTGCAGTTGGTTTCGGGTGATGTCAAACCAGGCGCACACCGCGCACAGTGTACTTTTGGAGTACATTGGTAGGTGCGAATGTCAACCGTCACGTTCGGATCATCAAACATTTCCGCGAGCAACCGATTGCCATCAACCAAGTTGTATGCAAGAGTCGGTATCTTGATTATGTCGGGCAAGTGCGTGTTTACCCAGTTATCCGGGGCGAAAGGCATGTCTATCTCATCGTCGATGATGATTGCCGCAACGGCTCCGCTAGCCTGGCACTGAAGAGTTTTCATGGAGAAGACGCACGATCCACGCGAAACAACGCACACATTTCCAATCATGTCTGATCGGTTCAATATATTGCCACACGCTTCGTGGTCGAATGGCAAAGCGGTAGCGTTTGGCATCATCTGCGCAAGTAAGCGCGGCGGCGAAGATGTCAATGTGGCGTTTTTTACGCCATCCGTTGAAAACCACTGATGATAAGGATCAGATGCGTTGTACACGCCTAAAAACTTTCGACTGTCGCCCACGAGTAGAAAGTACGGGGTCTCGAGAAGTGTGGGCGTGGACATTGCGAGTACGGGCTTCCCGCCAAGAATCGGTCCGACGCCGTTTCTCGCGGCGCCGCGTCCTTGGCCGCGAATACTCGAATGCGCATCGCCGATATAGCAGCTCTGCTCTTCGTCTCCGCAGTCGCGATAATCCGGTTCGAAAACAAAAGGCTGTGTTACCGTATACGATCCATTCGTGCTATTGACGGTGAGTAAAAGCGCGCCATCATCGCGCTCGCAATCGTTGAACTCGTTGTATCTCGCCAATCTAGATCCGAACAGCTCATAACCGAGCTCAAATCCACTCAGTTCGCCCGAGATGACAATCACTTGCAAGTACCACATCCCGGTTTCAATCTCGTTCACATCTAAATTCAACGTATCTTCTCCTGGAAACAACCCGCGCACGATGCTTTCATTCGTGTACAATCCGAGTTGGCCTGCGTACGCCATCTTCGATCGATGCAACAAAAACTGAACCTCAGTGTCGACATTCGTATCATTCGCAGCCTTCTTGAACGTGATTTCCACATCCATAGGGGAACATCGCACGTCGAATCGGAACACTTCGTACTGCCCCGCGCGCAGTGGCGCGTCGACATACCGCACGAACGAAGCGTTATTCGGCAACGTCACGACGGCGGCTTCGCATCGGGCGCCCAAGTACCCGTCGTCGCACAAACACACAAAGTTTGGATAATCCCCCGGCGCGTCCACGCACGTGCCGCGTCCATTGCACGCCAATCCATCCGTCGCGAGCGTGGCGCACACCGACGCCGGCGACGTCGTCGGTGTCTCACGATTGTCGCTCGCGCACGCGCCTGAACATCCGAGACGCCAACCGTCAGTCACGAAGCATCACCCGTCGCGCGCGCGTCGAGCACGCACCACCGACATAAAACGCGCACACGAAAAGTTTTTGTACCACTCGCCTCGCGCGCCGGGTCGCCATGGCGTTCGCGCGCGCGCTGTGCGGCGGAATGTGACGGTTGGGCCTTTCTCGGTCGCATCCTCGACCACGCCTGAGGCCTGTGCATGGTCGTCACCCTTCAAACGACGACGCACGCAATGTCGCGCATCATCGTCGATGACGCGAGCTCAAACGATGCGTTGTTACACACGCACGCCGCGCCCGGTGGCGCCCGCGCGCCCGTGGCGTCGATGGTAAAGCCGAACTTTAGGTACGTGCAAACGATCGGACGAATTGGTGTTGGTGACGTTCGCGCGTGATTTATGCGCGATCGCGCGCGTGGCGAGAGCGATCTAGGGCGACATGCGACGACGTATATCGCGATGGTGTTATATCGCGCGCGCGCGAGGAGCATCGCGCGCGTCTCGTCGCGAGCTTCGCGAACAGGGTATTGATGATCTTTTGAGGATTGCACTGACGTTTTTGGTGTTTATGGAACAACAGCGGCGTGTGGGAAACAGAGTTAACCGATAACGCCGAGGCGTTCACGGCGGCGTGCGGGGTGACGTTACATCGTCGTTTGGCGGGCAAGGTGGACCTGCGAGAGTTGAGGCATATTTCGCACGCGGATGACAGGTTGACGGATACGTTGGTGAGCGGTAACGTCGCGACGACAAACGTAATTAAGATTGGCGAATGGAGCGAGATTACGAATTCTGATGGATCGACGATGAACGTGAAAGCGCGTTGGGATGGTGATGTCTGGGTTGAGGCGGATGATTGCATGTTTATGGAGACGAGACGTTGGATGGAACGAACGTCGATGATTGTCACGCGGACTGTTACGGTGCCTTCGGGCGAGTTGGTGACTATGCGACAGTTTTTCCGTCGGTTTACCAAAACTGTGGGAAATATGCAACAGCGTGCGATTGGGAACGCATCCCCCACGTCTGCGTTACCGCAAATTAATGATCTTAAAACTGAGAGCGACAAGGCGAGCGACTCGGGGAGCGGCTTTTTCAACGCCGTGGACTTTGGGTCGAAAATGTTTTCAGGTTTGGGCTTTGGTGGTGCGGCGGTAACGCCTAGCGGGCCGATGTCCCCGGAAGACGCCCTGAAAACATTCAAGCTGCCGTCGACGACGGAGTTTTTATCGTCGTTCGAGTGCGCGATTGTGACGCCGACAACGAGCGACGTGGCGCTCACGACGCGAGGCGACAAAGGTACGTTGTACGTATTCAAGTATGCCCTCGCTTTTGTCGGCGGTGATAAAGAAAAGCCCACCGTGAAGTGGTTTGCTGAAGCCATGACTATCCAAGAGCTCATTGTGGAGGGCACGACCACGATAGCGCTACAAACTGCGGATGGAACGAACATAAAACTTAACTCGATTAAACGGCGCGACGAAGCGTTTGACGTCGTCATCGGCATGTTGGAATCAATGCCTGGCAGTGATGAGCCGACGGAAGCTATGGATGCGCGTCCATGCGGCCCGGCGTTAAGATTCGGTTACGAACCAGAGTCGTACGTGTTTGTGCAGATTATCGACGTTTCCGTCGAAGGCGAGGCGGCCAACATGGTTGGCACGCCAGTGACAAAGGTCATGCTCGGTGGCGTCACTAAAGTCGTACAGTCGTTTTCCCCCACGCCCACTGGTTTCGGTGGTATTTGCGCAAACGTTGGACAAACGTTGGCGTTTTCTACCACGGCACTTAATGAATTTGATGGCGAGCACGTATCGATTTTGGTGACAGATGCCAATGACGAAGCCATTGGCGAGGCGATGCTTCCGCTGGCAGCTCTGCCCCGTGACGAAGACGGCCGAGCGTACGTTCGCACTACCCCATACGTTGTGAACATGAGCGTGCCACAAGTCAAGTTGACGACCAGCTCCACTGGCATGCGCTCGAAACCCGTGTCAAAGAATGCGGCGCGCGGCGTCGGTTTATTAAACATTTCGGCGTGGATCGGTTCAGCCGCTGAAGCCGTCGGCTTGGGTCTCGTCGGCGATGACGTCGAAGGAACCGTGTCATCCAAGGCAACCGTTCGCGTGACTCCGGCGACGTGCGCCGTTACCGTCGTTGCACGTTCCATCAAGGGTGTGCAGTCTGTCGAAAATGAGGGTGTGCGATGCGTACTCACATACGGCTCCCAGCACGCGGAAACAAGCTCTGCAAATTTTGGCGCCGATGAGACAAAGTTCTCTTTCAGCGAAATAACCTTTAACGCCGAGGAACCATGCTCGGGCTCCATTCGCGTTGACATTGTCACTGATAAGACGGGCACGTTATTAGGTGCCGCGAATCTTGATGTCGCACATTTACCAAAGCGTCGTACGGACCGCAACGGAAATGTCGGCAAGACTCCAAAAGGCAAGAATTACACGCTCACGTTGCAAGACGACGATGACCACGCCGTGGAGTCTGGCTCTGTGTTCCTCGAAGCGTACGTGGATCCGGCAACGACACTTCCGATTACTAAAAAGCCGGTACTCGGGGAGTTGTCTGTGAAGGTGTTGCAACTCAAGGGATTGCCGCCATCGTGCGCGCCGGCGTTGATTGCCAACGTTGGAGACGCGTGGGCGCTTCTTCCTGGGTTTGGCGGTGGCGGTCCCGCGGGTTGGAAACGAGAGCTTCGTGCCGCCGTGCGCGACGCTGCGGACATGTGCACGATTGGTATCTTCAACCGAAACAAAGGCGACACCATGCTCGGTAAGGTGTCGTTTTCCCCGTTGACTCTGCCAGAGCATAATCGTGCCATCATTTGTACCGTACCATTGACCACGCGTGACGTGTTCGGCGTCGGCGATGATAATGGTGAAATCGTGGTTCGCTTGCAGTTCAAGCAAACCGTGAGCAACGCGGCGTTGCTGTTGCATTACTGCACGCCAGCATTGCCACTTCACGCGTACCGCAACGGAGACATGGATGAATTAAGCCGAGACTTGGACATGCTCAAGTATGAAAAACTCATCACTGGCGTCGATGCGCTCCCGGAACCGCTTGTCCGCGCTATGCTCGACGTCAATGAAACGGATCCTTCCATTTCAACCATGCGCCGCACAAAGGCTGGCGCGATGCGTCTCGCCGCCGTGCTCGAATCCTTTGGCGATATTTTGAAGCCGCTCACGCAAGCGGTGACGTGGGAGAAGCCGTTGTACACGGGCGCGTTGCATGTGAGCATCTTCCTGATGTTGTGGTTCCCTCGTCTCGCATTTGTGGGTTATTTTACATGCATCGCATGGCACATTCAGATGAAGGATATGGCGCGAACGTTCACTGTGCTCGGCGAAAACAAGAGCAAGCGCGCGGGTTCGGTGGACGTGTCGCGCGCGCCTCCGGGAAGTACTTTATCACCTCTGTCATCACTCGTGCGTGAAAACACGGGCATAACTGTCAAGGCGTCGGCATCGACGGATTCCTACGATGCCGTGATTCAAGTTGCGTTCTGGATGCAGGCGCAAATTGATTACATGCGCGAGCGCTTGGAAAACTTTAGCACAATTTTGACGTGGGAGGACGAGCACGCGAGCCAACAATACCAATACGGCTTACTCGCCGCCGCGATCATGTTTGTGTTTGTTCCGTTTAGATTTATCGCCGCTACGGCGCTATTCTTGTCCCTGCGCCACCCATGGGCGAAGAAACCACCCGTACCGCCGTACAAAATCGCGCTTTCCCGCGCCATCGCCTCGGCGTAAACGCGCCGTCGCGTCGCGTCGCGGGTTTTCAAAATCGTAAATTGTATTACAAAAACTCTGTAAATCTTCCCATCTGTCGATCGTCATCATCAGCACATCACGCTTTCCACATATCCAAGTCTCGCAACGCACGAATAACCTTTGGCGTCATCTCATTCGGCGACACATTAATATACGACAACATTTTTTCTTTATCCGCCTTGGCCCGCGCTTGCCTCGACGCCGAATCCACCCAAACATGCTCCCACACCCCCATGTCCCGATCAATCCCACACTCCTCCAGCGTTCGCGCGTCATCCAACACGATGCCTTCCTTCGTCCCACCTCGGCGCAGCATCTCCACGTCCTCACCAATCACCTCCGACAGTTTCGCCCGCACGGCGCCAATGGTGTCGCTCGTCTCGCAGCGCAGCCGCACCGTGCGCACGCGCTCCTGACGCGGCTTGTCAATCTGAAAGTGCGTCAAGTACGGATGCGCGTCGGATTCGCACACTGGAAGACACGTCACGCGCACGGTGATCGTCATCGCGTCGTCGATTGGCGCGCGTCCGAGGCGTTTTCGGTCGCGGAAAGACGGTTACGCGTGGTGACGTTTGGTGACCAACCGACCGCGAGCTCCACACTGTGCGACGCCGCGCGCGCGATGGAGCGCTCGGCGACGCGCGACGGCGCGACGCGCGACGGCGAGGGTGCGTTCGATGCGCCCGCGCGCGCGGCGGCGGCGGCGGACGCGCGCGCGCGCTTCGAGCGCGCGTTTGTGGCGCGCCGGGACGAGGCGCGCGAGGCGGCGTTGGCGCTCGATGACGTGTTGTATTTCGTGAACGCGGAGGACGACGAGGAGGAGGGAGGGAGGGCGCGCGATGTGGCGCGTTCGTCGCGGGCGGGGGCGTCGTCGTCGGCGGCGGCGGCGGTGGCGCGCGTGTTCGTGCGGCGATGGAGCGCGGAGCTACGCTGCGACGACGTCGCGTTCAAACGCGTCGATTGGGACGCGACATATGATTTAAACGTCGTCACGCATAGCGTGTACGAAATTACGATAGGACAGTTTAGCGCAAAAGATAGGAGTGATATGGTGACCACGGTGCGCGGACGGGCGTATGCGTCGCCGATATGGACAGAGCTGGACGACGGAGGAAAGCCGTCAGAGAACGTCGAGTCGTATCCGACTATTGTTTTCGCCTTTGAAGACGGCAAGGTGATCCACGCGGATCGCGGGGATATGGCATACGCCACGGTACGACGCGCCGCGTCGCTCGGGCCGAATACTCCCGCGCTCGAGACGATGAGCATGTTTGACCATCTCGACGTCGACGTCGTCTTTAGCACGCACTTTGCGCTCGCGCACGACGTGCCGCCCCAGCGCATCGGTCGCACGCTCCACGCGCACCTGAGCCAGCCGTGCGACGAAACAGCGTCCAAGTCCACCGGTCGAATTTCACCGGGCTCCATCTTCCGCTCACCCGCGCGCATCGTGCGTAGACTCATCCAGCCGGCGTCGCCAGTCGCCAAGGACTTTCGCCGACGCCGCGCCCCCGATCCGGGTGTCGAAATCTACTCCGCCGGTGCCGGCGCGTTCGTCGTCACCAGCCTCCTCGCCCCTGCCATCGATGTCGTCGTCGACCTCGCTGCGCGCGCGCGGTAAACTTGTAATGTACTCTTTTCACGCGACCCGTCCCGTCAAATGTCACACAAAAACTCGACAGTTAGTTAGCACGCCCCCTACGCGCCGTCATTCACGCACGCACGCCCCTCGGCGCGACGCGCGACACCGACGACACCGACGCACAGTCGTTCACCGCACGCATGCACGCGTCGCTCTCGCCGCGCGCCATGTCTGCGTGCGTTTTAACCGCCGCGGCGACGCCGCGACCCTTGGCGTGCACTTTTTCATCCGCGCGGCGTCACGGCGGACGCGCACCGCTGTGCGCGCGCGCGACGACTCGCGCGCGGCGTGGGACGTCGCCGATGCTCGCGACGCGTGCGCGCGCCGCGGCGGATGGGGACGAGGCGCACACGGGGGCGAATTTACGTCTCATCTTGATGCGCCACGGGAAGTCATCTTGGGCGGACGCGGACGCGAGCGACCGCTCGAGAGGTTTAGCGCCTCGAGGCGTCGCGAAGAGCGCGAACTGCGCGCGTGAGCTCGTGAAACGTGGTTGGTTGCCGAACTTAATTCTGACGTCAGACGCAGCGAGGTGTTTGGAGACGCTCGAGGCGATGTGCGACGCCGAAGGTGCCTTGCGAGGGGTGAACATACGAATCGTTCCAGAATTTTACGACGTCACGCACGGGGACGAGGCGAGTGGGAAAAAATCAAGGAAAAGTATTGCGAAATTGGCGACGCACGCTTTGGAGGATTCGGCGCCGCCGAGCGCGAATGCGGTACAAACCATTCTGTGCATCGGGCACAACTACGGCTTTGAGAAGGCGGCGTCCCGGCTGACTGGGAAAAAGGTGACGTTGAAAACGGGAGACGCGGCGGTGCTCCGATTGAAAAAACCTGAAAATTTTAAAACCGCAAATGGCGGTGTTATGTGGGGTAAAGAAGCGTTCGAGGAAGGCGCATGGGCGCTCGAAGAGGTCGTACGCGCGCCAAAGGGCAAGGCTGACGAACCGTCAGCCGAAGAAATTGACGACGAGGAAGACGAAACGTACGACGGTGTACAGGAGGGTGAGTCGTTGCTATTGAGTTTCGTCAACGAACTCTCGTTGATGGAGCTTCAAGAAGAATGTCGGAGCAGAATGCTCGACGATTCGGGTGCGGTGAGCGCGTTGCGCGAACGCTTAATGGCACACAAGTCGCAGCCTTGACGGGATTATTCTACTTGACTGTAATGAATCTACCTTAGCTAGCGAGCTTACGCGCAAACAATGTTTTCTCCTCAAAGCAGTTTGAAAATAAATGCATGACAAACACGTCGTCGTACCCGGCATCCAGACATTGCTGTTCCGCAGCTTGGATTTCGGTGAGCCAGTCGTTCCGTCTCTTACAAAAGTTCTTCGTCGACATGACAATCCAGGACTCTTGCTTCGATGCAAACTGCGTGGCAAAGCTGAGTACGATACGCATGCACGCGCCCGGGTGCATGTTTGCGTCGCATACGACGAGACGAAGCTCGCCACTTGTCGTCTGCTTTAATCCTTCTCGTACAGTATCCACGGCGTCTTCGGCGAGCACGGGCAAATGTCGCACATTCTTGGGCAGAGGATCGAGCGTGAGCTCGGCGGGATCGATGCCCCAAACGATGCCACTCGGATTATCATCTGCTGCGGCCAGACGCGAACTCAATACTTGCACCCATCCACCCGGGGCGGCGCCGATGTCAACGCAGTTCCAATCGCCTCGAATCGGCACGCCGCTTCTCAATAGCGCCTCATGCAACTTAAAATACGCCCGACACACCGGCTTTACGGTCACGCGGTAGTCTTGCAATTTCAAATGGAATTGTACCAAGTCATCCATTGTGGCGACACCGGGCGCTTCGAGCACTGGCGCGTCGTGTTCGTGCATGCTCGCCGCCTCGTCTCTACCGGTGATGTCTTCGTACGCTCTACGCGTTTCCCAAATACCAACAAACGCACGCCCCCAGACGTTCACAGCATCTATGCAATGCGTGCATTGGCGACTTGACACACCCTTCCCTGGCGGTCGCGCGGCCCACGCAGCACCACGCCTGCTAAAAATCGACGCCATCGCGACTTCGACTTTATCTGCTAAATCCTTTGGAGACGCGCGCGTGCGCACATAAATGGGCGCATCCGCCGTTGCCTCTGACTCTTCAATGCACTCGTCGATCATGCCTTCGAGCCAATTTTCCATCTTGTGCATGTCATCATCATCTCTCGTCACGAACGATGTGAAACGATCCGCATTCGGCCAGACGAAGACGCGTTTCGCCTTTGCGAGCCCGTACGGCTCCTTCTCACAAATCTCTCTCACCACCGCCGCAGCCCCACCTCGTGGCGCACGAACACAAATCAACGCATCCATGTTCTTCACTAACGTCGTCCGACACGCAGCGACGATGCATTTCTCTCCAAAAAGCTCTCGAAGTCGCATCACGTAACGCTCCACGAATTCACCATCCACCTGCACGCACGCGTCCATCACCCTCGTCCCAATCGCTCGGTGACGTAACCAACACCCATCCCCCCGCCCACACACCCCGTAATTCTCAAATGCATGACAATCCGGCCGCGCATCGAGCGCCACGTGCGCGTGCGCGCACGACTCCCGCGTGCATCCCTCGTGCGGCGGCGGCTTCATAAAGTTTTTGCACAGCTCCCGCCCAGTGCGCGCGTCGCGCGGCGGAAACGGCTTGGGTGCCGGTCGAATCCCGCCGAACGCCACCGCGACGTAATCCTCATCATCGCACGGGCGCGTCGACATCGCCGCGATCGACCGCTCGACGACTTTTCGGTGTCGGAAAAGTGCCGTCAGCGGTGTCGGAAAAAAGCAACTTTAGTGCGCGTCGCGCCATGTTTCGCGCGCTCGCGCCGCGCCGCATCGCCGTCGGCGGCGCCGCGCGTGGACGCCGCGCGCGCGTCGGTGCGAGCGCGGTGCGCGCGTCGAGCGGTCGATGGAGCGCGACGAGCGGTCCGGACGCGGCGGCGCGCGCGCTCGGGACGGGGGAGCGTGCGCGCGTGTTGCTCGTGGGCGAGGGTGATTTTAGCTTTGCGCGCGCGTTGGTGCGCGTGACGTCGGCGTCGTCGGTGACGATAACGGCGACGTCGTTGGAGAGCGCGAGCGTGATTCGCCAAGCGTGGCGAGGCGCGAGCAACGTCGACGCGCTCGCAGCCGCGCCCAACGTGCGCGTCGAGCACGGCGTCGACGCCACGGCGTTGCTCGAGACATTTGAGCGCGGCACATTCGACCGGGTGTGTTTTATGTTTCCGCACATCGCGGGGAAAGGGAGGATTAATAGAAACCGGGAGTTGTTGTTTGGGTACTTGTCGTCGGCGCGCGACGTGTTGGCGCCGAATGGTTTGATAGAAGTCGCGCTGGCGCCGGGACAAGGCGGGACGAGCGTGGATGGAAGTGCGTTGAGAGATTATGGAAATAGCTGGCAGGCGTATACGCAAGGGGCAGAGGCGGGACTGGTTATGATTGATGTTGCGCCGTTTGATGACGCCGCGTGGCGAGCGCTTGAGTACGAAAGCAGGGGACATTGGCGAAGCGCCGAAGCCGAACGCGGGTTTCGCACCGAACAAGGCGCAAGTCATGTGTTCTGCCGTGAGCACGAGCGCCCAGACGGGGCTTTCTGTGAATATGCGCAAGCATTCGAGCGTGACTGCTCGATTTGGTGCCGCGCAGACGACGAAGACGGCGAATCGATTATTCGCGAAGAATTTGCGCGCGCCTTGAATGGTGCCGACGTTCAACTCGATGTTTCTAAAATTGACGAGTATCGTGAAACGGAAAGTAATCTTCTCAGTCGTACGTATCGCGTGGTGTATACGTCAAGAACAGTTGCCCTCACGCGCGAGAAGGTGAACTCGTACAACGATTCGGCGCGCGCAAATTTAGGCGATCGCCTTCGAGGCGCAATGCCGTAGTAAACGTTTCGGGGCGCTTTAGATGGTGTATTGGTATTTTAGATGAATATTGTTGCAACGATATTATTACACGGCGGACCTATTTACGTGGTCCGCAATAATTCTCTAAACACCGTCTCATCCATGTACGTCGCCTTGACTTTGTTTCCGTCAAATTCACGTCCGTTCATAGATTTGATGGCTTTTGCCGCGGCATCTACATCAGCAAACATCACCATAGCGTCGCCGACGTATTTCATGCGCGCTTCTATGCTATCGCTTCGTCGAGGCACCACACACTCTTCTATAGCTCCACATTTTCTACATTCCTCCTCGATGTCCTCTACGACTTCGGCGTACTCCTCCATGTCATCTAAACTCTCTGGTTGGATCAAATTCTGCAATCTCACCACGCGTGTCTTCGCTTTGACGCTCGAAATCGCGTCAACACTCGATTGAATCAACGTCTTCATCAATCCTTCCGCTTTTTTCGCGATTGCTTTGACGTCGTCTGGCGGAATCCAACCTTCTGGACGCGCAAACGTCAGCGGCTTTCCGCACAACTCGATACCTTGCAATTGCAACGCTGCATCCGCCATCGCGGTCGTTTGAAACATCACGAACGCGAATTTACCATCGATAGACAACTTGGAGTGCACCACGGCGCGTTTACCTTCCCAGGCGAGTTCAGGAAACCCCGCCGCCATCGTCGCGTTTAACAACTGCTCGATTTCGCTATTCGTAACCAACCCAGGCGTCAAGTTTCCCACGTACACCTCCCTCAGTCGTCCTTCGCCACCCGTGGCGCTCGTGAGCGATCCAAGCGCACTCGCTTGTTGCTGCAACACGTATGCGCGCGCGATGCGCGCACGCTCGGCGACGTCTATCTTTGGTAAAGGGTCGCTCGAAGCCGCGCGCTCGGCGGCGTTCTCGGCGACTCGCGCCGCATCGGGGTCATGATACGCCGTCGCAGGCTGGGGCACCAGGCCAGGGCGCATAATGTTAACGCGTCCGTTTGGGTTACGCGGACGTGGAACGTATCCACCGTAGCCATCGGCGTCGGCGTCGGCGGCTTTGCTTTCGCGAAGGCGCGACGAGCGCGACGGTCCCGTTCTCTCGTCACGCCAACCACGGTCACGGTCACGCGACCGCGACCGCGACCGCGAGCGATGACGCCGCCGGTGGTAATCTCTGCGCTCATCATCTCGTCGACGATGTCGCTCACTTGACGGCGAGCGTGAGCGCTTGCGGTCGCGGTGGCGACTCGAAGAGCGTCTCGAACGCGAGCGACGCCTGTCCCTCGAGCGCGACCTCGAGCGCGACGCGCGCTCGCGGCTCGACGGCTCGCGCGCGTCATCTTTCCCGCGCGACATGGCGGCGCACTGGACACGCGCGCGCGCGCTCGAAACGTGCTGCGAAGTGTGAGGCTCGGACGCGCAACAAGTTTCTTATTTCAACAATTTTAATACACGGCGGGCGGCTATTTTTGCACCAGCGTCGGTGGCGCGGGTAAGCGGTACGAGTTATCACCCTCTGGTTCTAAATTTGCGTCGACCTTGTCGTCGTCGTCGTCGCGCGCGGGGCCGTTGCGAACTCGAACGATTTCAAGTTCGAGCAATAACGGGCCGTCTCTATAGTTTTCTAACCGTCGGCTCGCGCCGTAGGAATCCGCCTTGGGCCCGACGTCGTTGGACACCCATCCCAAATTAGGCGGAATGAGAATTCGTCGCACGCCACCCTTTCGCATACCGACGACGCACGGTGCCGCCGCTCGCGGGAGCGAATCCTTCGCGCCGAGGACGAAGTCGTACGTGTCTCCTATATCGTCCCGGCCTTCGAAGCCGTACCCGCGCCCCCAAAGCAGCACGGGCGATCCACCGCTTGAATACTTGAAATAAGCACCAGACGAAAGTCGGAAGACTTTATACATCGCTTCTACGCGCGAGCCCGCGATGATTTCGTCGCCTTCTGTACCCACGACGTACTCTCGATACTGCAACCCACTCTTCAACGTCGTCAACGGCGCGTCGTCTTCAACCTCTAGCTCCTTCCGCTCGCGCACTTCCGCCGCGCGCCGCATCAATTCCTGCGATTCTTCGTACGTGCGTTTCGGTCGACCGAACGAAAACAGCCCACCACCGCCGCCGCCGGTGGTCGCGGGCGCCTTGTTCAGCCCATAGGCGCGCGCAGCGTCTGCCCACGCCCACGCCGCCGCCGCCGCCGTCGTCGTCGCCGCACCGAGCATCTGTCGTCGTCGACACGCCGCACGCGTCGACGTCGACGCGCCGTTCGAAGGCGTCGCCGCCGCGCGCGGCGCAACCGATGCGGAAGACGTGTGCATTCGCCACGTTCTGACGCTCTGACGCCCTAACGCCACTTTCCGACGCCCGCCGCGCGATCGCCACCGTGACCGAGGCGCGCACACGAAAGCACAGGTATCATGGCGTTACCCGCGAAGACTGGCACGTCGAACCCGTCGCTGCTGTTGCCTTCGGAGCTCGTCGAGAAGTGCGTCGGGTCGCAAATTTGGGTGATCATGAAGGGTGAAAAGGAACTCGTCGGGACGTTGCGTGGGTTTGACGTGTACGTGAACATGGTGCTCGAAGACGTGACGGAGTATGAGATGTCGGCGAGTGGACGCGTGGTGACTGGGAAGTTGGATCAGATTTTGTTGAATGGGAATGGAATTGCGATGATTCGTCCCGGTAGCTTTGAAGACGCGTAGCAGGTTCGTTTAGTTTTGAGGTTTAACACCGTAGCTCTCTTGCAGTAATTATACATATACATATACTGGACATGATGGAAACGACGTGCGCGTATGTGTTGCTGATTGATGCTCGTAAGGATGTCAACGATGGCGCGCGCGCGAAAACGGAAGAGTTGGACGTCTCTCTCGTAAATACGTCAACGCTGCTAAACGGCACATGACTGTGCGCAATTCTAATATATTCTACTGTTGGTTGTTTCCATGCTGGAAACAAATAAATCAAAACACTTGTTGAACGTCGAACGCTGGCGTCAAACCTGTTGTTCGTTGGGTTGCACTCGGGACATCGCGGCGTTCCAAACGCTCTCTGCAGATTTCTTTGCGCGACGATTTTTATCACTCACAGTACGTTTTGTACTATCGAGTGACTTTGATGCGAGATGATGCTCGATTTGAACTTGCTTTGCACGAGAGCGGATGGCTTGCAGTACTTTCAATGCAGTTTCAGCCCCTTGATTCGCCTCGCGTAGTTCGGACATCATATCGTGCATTCGCTTCTCCGCCGCAGCGAGCGCGGATTTGAGATTATCAATCTTCTTTTGCCGCCGTTCGGCATTGCGCTCTTTAACGCGCTGCTTTTGTTGCGCAATATCTAGCATACGCAATGCCGCAGACTCTGCAGCAGAGGCGTGAACGACTTTGGCCGACGCTAACTTCTTCTCATCCTGTTTGACGCTCAACATCGACTCAAGCATGGCTTTATTTCTTTCAATCGCAGCCAGTCTCTCGGCTTCAAACGGAGTCAACGCGTTTGTTAATTCATCGCGCATTCGTTCCCACTCCACGCGCAGGCCTGGAAAGTGCTTGGATAACATTTTACTCTCCTTGAGACGACGCTGACGACAAGGCGCCCAATTACACGGACAGCCCAAGCCGTGTAAAACGCCTCCGCTGCCGACAAATTCCGCAGTTTTCGCCTCTGCGACATCAACATCTTCGTATTCGTCGTTGTTAATGCGAACCTCATCATGATCGCTGTCGTCGTCATTATCTGCGGCGTCGCGTTCGTCGTCCGCGTCCTCAGCGGCGGCCACGGCGTCTTCTTGCTCAACGTCCAGCATATCGGTGGCGTATAAGGCTGGCGGACCGTTTTTACCCTCGGCTTTTGACGCCACTAAAACTGTGTTGGTTTCCGCCTTAGCGACGGAGAATGCCTGCACCTCTCGTCGCGTCAATGGCGCCCCACATCCCAACGCGAACGAGTCACTGCATTGCCATACAGCCGCCTTGCGCGCCTTCAGCATTTGTTCGAATGGTATCTCGCGCCATCGGTCGCAGACATCACACGCAATCCAACTGTCGCGGTATGACTTGCACGCGGTGCGGTGCAAACGCGTCGTCAGATCGATAAACGGTTGACTCTTGGCGAATTCTGCGTCGACGGGAATATTAAATTCACCGGCGCCGTGAAATTCGTCAAAAAAGTGCTGGTACATTTCGCGTTGACGCGGATGTGTCGGCGAAACGATACAAAACACACATATACCGAACCCAATAGGAGTGTGATTATAATCTTTGAACTGCACTGCGGTGCGGCGGAGGTGAACTCTAGGGAAAGGTAGCAAGCGTTGGAAATACGACGTATCCGTGCTGTTGCGACACACCAAAATCACACCAGGACAACGTTCCCACTCCACTTCGTTGATGGCACGATTGATAAATCGCCATTGCACTTGGTTTTCATACGGCGGATTCAACAGTACGTGGTACCCTTCCCAGGAATTACTCATTTTTAATCCGTCGTCCTTCTTGTCGTAACACTTTTCCGCCGGTATGTTTGGTTTCAAATGTGAATTTGTGCACGGATCGAGCAAACCTTTAATCAGTGGAGTCTCTATTGTTGGTTTAACCAAATTAAACACCTTGCACGCGGCATGTACGATCCAGTCCGGGGTTAGGCCAACTTTCATGGACGCGAGCGCCTGCTCGTTGGCCTTTAGCGTCTCTGCCTCCTCCGTGTCCTCTTCGCTCTCGCTTGACTCGTCCTCTGATGACGACCATGGATCGCTCCATTCCGCGATTTCCGCCTCATCGGCCAGTCGTAACGCCTTCAATGCCCCGGAGCGCCCCGTGCGTTTGTTGTGCGCCTTGAACCATCCCAACATTTGCTCGCGATACTCCGCCTGCCGCTGCAGGTCAAACGGCGCCAAGTCTTCTCTCCTTGCCCATTCAAAGCAATTCGCGCTCCCAAACAAGCTCACCAACGCGCAATCGCCTTCGGGTTTAATATCCATTAAATCACACGCTCGCGCGCATTGCCGCACCTTCCAAATCCGTCCCGGCCACCATTGCCCTCTATTCGTCGTCGTCAACCGACACCACACCATCGAGCCGCTCGGAAACCCATCCAAATCCGCAAGCTTAATCGATCGTCCATCCCTCGGCTTCTCATA
>JACLAB010009055.1_pt1 | contig 45424 bp, 18 predicted proteins | sample 8027921 | NCBI WGS metagenome assembly JACLAB01 (sample SAMN15725117, study PRJNA655200) | protist metagenome | isolation source: fluorescence activated cell sorting (FACS) single amplified genomes of... | place: USA: West Boothbay Harbor, Gulf of Maine | collected 2000-07-19 | reverse complement strand
TTCTCGTTCTTTTCCTCATCATCGTCATCCCCGTTCTCCAAATCCTCGTCTTTCGTCTGCCACAAATGCGCCTTCATCGCGCACAACGCTCCGGACACGAACACCACGCCTTCAAACCCAAACTCCTCCAACACGATCCTATCCATTTCCTGTCTCGACGTGCTAAAATTCATCGGTGGTTCCGTCATGACGAGCCAACATTTTTTCACCTCCGTCTCCGAAACTTTCAACACCTCGTGTATGCAATGCGCCCAAATATCTTTCTGCAACTGCGAATTGGTCAAATACCCTCTATCGATCGGTCGTCGAACGATGAGACCATTAATATCTGGAATGTCTTTCGAGTCGACACCTATAATCGTCGCTTTCGTGCCTTGCGGGCGGCACGCGCAGTTCGGGACCAACGCCGTCGGGGAACGTTGGCCCGCGAATCCGATTTTAATCGTATCGCCGCCGTTGTCTAGAACGATGATGTTTTTGTGGATGATTGGAGGCATACTTTTAGTATCACTCGAAGGCTTTCCTCCTCCTCCTTTTCCTTTTCCTCCTCCGGTAAAGGACGACGTGTTCTTCGAAGCAGTTTTATCGCTCGACATGAGTCTCGCTGCTTCTACTTTCAAACTAAGTTTGTGTGGAGTTTGGAGTTCTTTCATCAAAGTAGGTAATTTTTAGAGCGGGGCGAAGGGCGGAGCGGATGCGGTCGCATATCGTTTAGCAGCGGGTGGGTTCTAATAAATACAATCATTATCTCTCTAGTTGTTCTTGTTCTTGTTCTTCTTGGTTTCCTCGTCGCAAGGAGGAGTTTGGCCCAGACGACTTTGTCGGTTTGCACGAACACATATTCTTAAAGTCTCGGATGTTCCCGAAGCTCCCTTCCGGGCCTAACACCGACAATAAGGCGACGTAAAACGCCAACGAGACGCACAACGCGCAAACCATGGAAATCATGACGATGGTACCGAATTTTTGGAAGAACGTGATGGTGCAGAAGAAGAGGACGCAGGCGGAGGCGAAGGTGGTGAACGCGGCGGAGGCGATGGGGAAAGCCATGCGAGCGAAAGCTTCTCGCGTGCGGTCGACTCGGGTGTGGACGCCTCGTTCGGCGGCGGCGCAATAGGCGTGGCCCATGTGGATGACAAAATCGACGGATAAACCGATGAGGATGCAGAGGCAAATCCCTTCGAGGAATCCGAGCGTCCAGCCTAAGGAAACGACGACGGAAATGGTCGAGGCGAGGATGGTGCCGATGGAGAAGATGGTGAGTATAGTGACAACAATGTTCGCGGTGGAGATCAACGCGATGCCGAGGGCGATACCTAGACACATCAACGTCGCTTCGCGAAAGTTGTCGTTCATATTCTCGACGGTATCGAACCATCGCCAGGCGCCTCGGTCGGTTTGCCATCCGTTTTTAACTCCAGCCGGGGCCGTTTTGAGTTCCTCGTAAATGAAGGATTCCCACGTTTGCCATCGTTTTTTTAATAACGACGTTTCTTCGTTCCATCCAATATCGAGCGAAAACGAAACGACTGTGAGAAGCATTTTCACAGAATCGTAGGATTCCAGAAGTGTTGTGCCGGAACTGTCGTATCTCTCGTTGTACAACGAATCGATCATTTTCTTGTTGTTTTTCAAATAATACGTGCCCCCGTTGTAGCTCGAACTCCAGTCCATGGTCCATCCATAAATGCATCCTATGAAATTTTCCTGCGGTATCGGCAGTGTTTTTCTCTGCGCGCAATTGTCTTTCCAGGCCCACACGCCAGATGCATATTGGGAATTAAAATCGCACGATGAATCATTGATACATTGATCAGTTCCACCTCCCGTGTTGCGATATCGGGAATCGTCGTTTTCGGACGCCCAAGCCGCGTCCATATCTTCTAACCACGACACAAACGTATCCATCCAACACCTCGACTCGTTCCCGTACGCAATCGCCTTGCCTTTTTGACAAAAGTTGTACAACCATGTTTGCGCCTCTGGCGCGGACATGTCAAAAGTCGTATCGATGGCAAAATTCGGCACCGAGGATGGATCGTTGTAATCGCCGTCGTCTTTCGCTTGCAAACCGAAAACGACGTCCACTTCTATTTGCGATTCGGTGGCGGATTTGAATGAAGAACGCATAACTCGCGAGTATTTCGTCAAAACGTGTTCATCTGGGAGTAACTCGACCGAAGAGTCCGTCGGTAACGATAATTTGGACCCGCCGTAGGACGAGGCGCATCCTAACGCGATGGCGGCAATGACGAGCACGTATCTGAGTTTGTACACGACCGGGAATACGAGCTCTCTAGAGACGTTCTCACTAATTAATCTGCTCTTGTTACCTCTGATACCACCATTCTCGTTTGGTGATTTTTGTTCTTGTCGTTCCTCATCATCATCTTTCGTATCGTCGTCTAAATCTGGTTTCACGCACTGCGGTCGTCTAATTATTTTAGGCATTTCAAAAAATATCGAAAGCATCCACCCGGCCCATTTACTGCCCTCCTCGTATCGCCTTTTTTTCAACTCAATCTTCTTGTCGTGTTGCCATGCCACCGCAGCGGCGAATATGGTCACGTCAAAAATATAATCGAAAACCACCATGCATCCCATAAAAATTGCAAACACGCGCACCGGAGGAATCAACGACCCAGCGGTACTGAAAAATGCACAGGCAGTGGTCGTCGAAGTGAGAAACATGGAATACGTGGCGTCCCAGTAACACATTTTGCTGACATCCTTCGCCGGCGATTTTGGCGGTAGTCGCGCCTTCGCTTGATCCCATTTCGAGAGAAAGACGAAACAATCGTCCGCACCGATGCCGCAGATGACAAACAAACCGATGAAATTCAGAAACGGGAAGAATTTGATCCTCAAAACTGTGTTTAGGAAGAACGTCGCCACCGGGAAGCTCAACACGATTTGCGACACCGCGGCTAACGTTAGAAATAACGAGCCGGTGTGGCAAATAATCATTACCAAGATGATAATAACTGCTCCCGAAGCTAACAGCATATCTCTATACAACTCAATGTCTGTGACGTAGTCGTATAAATCGTTTTGCGACCCGTAAATTGTGTAGAACAAATCGTTGGAGACTTCCAAAACGTTCTTCTTATCGCCTAAATTGACCAAGTATTTCATCGCGTTTTCCATCGAACTTCTCGACCAATCCATGGGTAAATAGCTCCTCGTGGTGACTAAATTTGGGAAATCGCTGGAAAACTTCCCGTTTAGAAACGCGCTGATGTAATACTCGCGCGGCTCAAACGTCACCGCGTCCACAGCATCTTCCGCACCAGGTATTCCCAAATCTGTCGACGTCAATGTCGCGCAAACACCGTTACTATCCGTCGCTAAAACGTCCACGCACGCCAAAACCGCCGTTTTTAAATTCGCGATGACTGTCCCCGATACGGTATTCGTTTCAATCTCTTCGCACGAACTCAACGACAAAACGTGTTTTACCATTTGAGGGTACGAATTCGCGTTATAACATCCCCTCGCGTACATTTGCGTCCCGCTGTCGTCTACCATCGTTTTCGTGTAATACAAAGGCGCTTGATTTTCCAACGACGAATCGCTCAAATAACAGTTTTCCACTTGGTTCGGCGTCGCTCCTCCTCTGCAATAGTTGTTCCAATTCGTTTGTCCCATGATGTTCTCCTCTACTTCGCACATCTTCCGAAATGCCTGCGCGGTAAATAAATCCACCCCTTCGTCGTTCGCCATGAACACTACATCTAAATTCGGGTACATAACATCTCCGTGATACGATAAATCCTCGCACCGAGGATGCGTCGGAAACTCTAAAACGGTCCTGCGAAGAAGCCGACGAGAGGAGTTGGTTTTTGGAGCAGACAGAGCGTTCGCGTTGAGTCTGTACGGGTTCACGTAACACGCGCCGTCGTCGCAACTCCCCGATTCCACGAACGTTTCAAACTGTATGTATCTGTTCGAGATTAAAGTCCCTCGCACGTTCCATCCTGTAAAAAGAGGAGAAAAAGAGTAAAAAAGGTCAGCATAAATAAATAAAAATAGGGGAGTCTACTCAAAGAAACAAACGCGCTTCTCGTGTGTATACTAAACGTACCTTCCGTGCTCACGCGTATCCCGGTCACTAAAAAAGCGATCGCTGTGAGCGTTATCCCTATCGTAAAAGTCACCGAGGCGATTAAAATCGGCCGCGAGGCGATCCACTCGTCGAAACGTTTCACTTGATTCATTCTCTCGCTGTGTATATCTTTTTTCCGTACATTCGATGACGACGACGACGATAAAAATGATGACGACGTTCACGTTGGCAACGAGGAATAAATGCGGGCTTTTGCTGTACTAAATACACGCAATATATATACGTATATCGTAAAAAGCGGAGTTCTTCCGGGTGGTTTCGAAGAAAGAAAACCCGCGATCTTCGCCGGGGGTCTTTGTGCTCTCGCGTCGCTTTTTGTGAGACATTTCAAAGGGAAAAAACGGCATACATTTACACGCAAAGAGAGTACGTCGTAAACATACATCCGCTCTCACGAGCGAGAGTCAGAGAGAAGAAGAAGAAGAGAGCAAAACCACCACAGACAAAGCATCAATCATGGACGAAAACGATGCTAGAAGTTCACAAAAAAAAGACTACTACGCCGTACTCAACCTCCCGAGAGATTGCACCACGGAAGACGTCAAACGGAAATACAAACTTCTCGCGCAAAAAGTCCACCCGGATAAAGCTTTATCGAATAACAACAACGCGGCAAAGAAATCCTTCGCGTTAATACACGAAGCGTACCAAATATTACACGACACGGAGAAACGGAAAGTGTACGACATTTACGGCCACGTAGGAGTGGACGAGTCGACGCAGAGCAAGGAAATCATGAGCTACTCGAAACGGAAAACGACGGAGGAAATGCGAAAGGAATTCGAGTATTTCGAACGACAAAAAGCGAGAGAGCGCGCGGAAAGGAAACACCAACAATCGAGCGGGTACGAGTTTAAATTCAGTTTTGCACACGCGTTAGATGAAAGACTGAGAGCGTCGAGAAGATTAGCGCGAGGCGGGAAGTCCGTGAGGGAACGATTGAAACGCGTGTTGGGGGACGGCGGCGTCGGCGCGGTGGAAGGGAAAGAAGGCGAGGAGAAACAGAGACAAGCGCTGAGAGCGGTGGAGAAAGCGCTGGGGGATTTCCACGTGGAAGATTTGGGGTTGGATTTTTTGCAAGGGAGCGTGAGCACGTCGATGAGTGCGACTGTGTCGGAGAGTTTGGAGGTGTATTGTCAAGCGCAAGCGATGGCGAACGCGGATGGGAGAGGCGCCGGAGTGTTGTTAGTGGGCGCGAGGAAACAGTTGGGGTTGTGGACGAGCGCGGATTGGCACATGCAAATGCCCTCGCAAAGGAACGGTGGTATGGAGATGACTTTGGAGCAGAAATTGACGAATAGGACGACTGGGACGATGACGTGCAAATACGACTTTGTCGGCGTCGGAGGGTCGTCCGCGGGGGAGGAAACAGAGGACGTTGGCACTGGCGTAGGTTTGTCCGTCGGTTTGAAAAGACAGTTGACGCACCACGCGGTTGGTAACATCGATTGGAACGTAGGACCGATACCGGGTATCACGACCGGGTGCAGAGGTAAAGCCGGTGAAAATGGCGCGTGGAAGTTGGATTTAAGCGCGGGTGTGCAGAATTTCGGCTTGACTGGGTCGTATCAGAGAAAAGTCGTCGACGGGTCTTCGGCGAACGCGAGGCGGCATTACCCGAACAGCGCGTTGGCGGAACATACACAAACGAACAAAATTAAGAAATATTCGTTCAAGTTTGGAACGATGGGTATTGAAATTGAAAACGGAACGAACGCCACGTTGAGCGACGACGGCGAAACGAGCATCGGGTGGGGCGTCTGCGTCGGCGTCGAAGGGTGCGTCTTGAAAATCAAATATCGCCAAAGGAATCAACAGTTTGAGTTTCCTATTTTACTCGCCCCGGGTTTGCCGTATTTAACGAGACGAACGGCGATTTTGTGCCTAACCATCCCGAACGCCGTCATTGGCGTCTTAAGAAACGTGTTCATTCTCCCTTTATTGAGACGTAAAAAACGGTTCGAAAAGAAACAAATGCGTTTGCGATACGCGTCTGAAATCGAGGAAAACCGCAAAGACGCGTTGGCGCAACGCGAGCTCGTCGCAAAATCGGCGGAAGAGAAGAGAGTGTTCGAGCGAGAAATAGGCGGATTGGACATTGAAAAAGCCGTGTACGGCTCGTTTGAAAACGTCGAGTGCGACGTGACGAAAAGATCGATGACCTTTCCGGACGAAGAAAAAGAAAAAGATGATCGAAAAAACGACGACGACGAAAGGAAGAAGAAAACGAAACCAAAATCTAGCGAACGAGGACGACAACACAGCGACATCCTCCGAGACGACGACTCTTGGATCGACGTCACCGTAGCCTTACGCCACATGGTCGAACGCTCGCAACTCGAACTCCACGACGGCGTCTCGTACTCCTCTCTTTTGGGTTTCTGCGACGTCGACCCGCTGGAAAAGAAGCACTTAAAAATTCGGTACCGCTACCGCAGAGCGTTGCACGAAACGTGCGTTCCGCAAGACGTCGGCATTCATTTGCCGTACGACGGGCACAGAATTGCCGATTCTTTTCAAACGACAGAAGAAGTAGAAAGAATATCAACAGAAACAGCAATTTCGGAAGAAGAAGGAGAAGGAGAAGACAAAGAGGAAGAAGGAGACGTGTAATCAGATTCCAGCGTTGTTGTATTCATCTAAAGTGTCATCATTTTCTCTCCTCCTTTTGCTCTTTTTCCTCATTTTTTCCTTTGCAAAATCATCATCGTCATGACGCAAAACAACGACCGAAAAAAGAAGAAGACGACGCGTACTCAGAGCGAAGGCAGAGTAAAGCGTCCTCTGGGAAAGTTAGCGATGCAAGACCAAACGATACGGGCGTTGGAGAGGTGCATTGAGGTGAGAAAACTTTACTAATGTTGTTGTCGTTTTGTGGCGCATTTTTGAGCCGCCAAAAACGGGGAAATCTCTCTTTCGGTATTCGCGCGTTACTGCGCTCGCGTTTGTGACAACGACGACGACGTGAACGAGAATAAAAGCACCGCACGAAACGCTCTTTCTTTGTGTGCTCACTTTCGTTCTCTCTCTCTCTCACTCATTAATAAAAACGATAGGAAACGAAACCAGAATCCGGTTCCAACCCCTTGGCAATTCCACCACGAAAATCCTCGGACAAAAACACCTCGCATTCCTTAACCGGGGTACGGAAATTTACACATCTCCCACTCTCCCCGGAAACGCAAAAAGCGTTGAGAGAATGCAAGTATAAAGAGATGACGGCGATACAGAGGGCGACGATCCCACACGCGATGAGCGGGCGAGACGTGTTGGGCGCGGCGAAGACGGGGAGCGGGAAGACGCTTTCGTACGTCGTGCCGAGTTTAGAGAGATTGTATAGGATGAAATGGGGGAAGGACGATGGCGTTGGAGCGATATTTATCAGTCCGACGAGAGAGTTGGCGATGCAGATATTCCAGGAGATTGTGAAGGTTGGGGGGAATCATACGTTTAGCGTAGCTTTACTCATCGGCGGAAAGGATTTGGAGAAGGAAAGGAACGCGGTCAACGCGATGAATTTGTTGTGTTGTACTCCCGGGAGATTGTTGCAACACATGGACGAGACGCCGATGTTTGATTGCACAGGATTGCAAGTGTTGGTTTTAGACGAGGCGGATAGGATATTGGACTTAGGTTTTAAGGAGACTTTAGACGCGGTGTTGGCGAATTTGCCGAAAACGAGGCAGACGTTGTTGTTTAGCGCGACGCAGACGAAAAAAGTGAGCGATTTAGCGCGGTTATCGTTGAAAGATCCAGAATTTTTGAGCGTGCACGCAGAATCGGTGAATGCGACGCCGCCAAAGTTGCAACAGATGTATACGACTTGTAAAGTGGAGAAGAAGATTGAAACGTTGTGGGCGTTTGTGAAGTCGCACCCTACGCAGAAAATTTTGGTGTTTTTCTCCTCGTGTAAACAGGTGAAGTTTATCCACGAAATTTTTCGACGAATGCGACCAGGGATCCCGTTGGCGTGCATTCACGGAAGAATGAAACAAACGAGACGCGAGCACGTGTTTTATCAGTTTTGTAACGCGAGAGAGACGGTTTTATTTGCCACAGACGTGGCGTCGAGAGGGTTGGATTTCCCGGCGGTGGATTGGGTCATCCAATGCGATTGCCCGGAAGACGTGCAGACGTACATTCACAGAGTTGGAAGGACGGCTAGGTACACCGCGAGTGGTAAGGCTTTGATCTTGTTGAACGAAGGCAAAGAAGCGACAACGTTTCCAGAATTGTTGGAGCAAGCAAAAATCCCAATTAAATCTATCAAGATGAACCCAAAATCGAGAGTGAAAGGTATAAGTTCGAGCGTCCAAGGGTTGTTGTCAAAAGATAACGATTTGAAGTATTTATCGCAAAGAGCGTTGGTGTGTTACCTGCGCTCGGTGTTTTTACAGAAGAATAAAGACGTGTTTGACGTTTCCGAGATTGACGTAGAGGCGCTGTCGCAGAGTTTCGGGTTACCGAACGCGCCAAAGGTAAAGTTTTTGAACGCGGCGAGCACCAAGAAGGAGAAGAATAAAGCGAACGATGACAAAAATGGTAACAAAGAAGCTAAGAAAAGTAGAGAACTTTCAGACGACGACGACAACGACGACGACTCGGAAATTTCTTCTGGGCGCTCGGACGATGAGGAGGAGGAGGAGGAGGAGGAGATGGATTCTTCGGGAGGTGAAGAAGATGACGCTTCCTCCTCTTCGTCGTCTGAATCAGAGGAAGAAGACAATTCATCAGATTCAGACTCGGACGAGCGCATGAAAACCTCAGCGGGCGTTCTCAAGCGTACCGGCGGGGGTCGATTCAAATTAAAGGCTGGGGGCGACTCGGACGACGACGACGACGACGCCAACATCGAAGATGACTTTTTACAAGTCCGACGCAAAGACCACGCGTTGGCCGACGACGCCGAGGAAGAGGAGAAAGAATTAGCGATCGCGGCAAACGCAGAGAGTGAAAAGATTCGCCAAAAAGCATTGAAAGGGAAACTCCGTATTGGTAAATCAGGTTCCATAGCTTCCGTAGCTGGCTCAGAAAAACGCATCGTGTTCAAAGAGGACGGCACCGCCTCGAAACCGCTCGAAGCGTTGGGCGAAGACGCTAAATTCTTTGCCAAGAGCACGGCGGCGAACGACGATGCTTTGCGCGAGGCGGTCAAGATGCGCATGAAAAAGGTAGCGGAAGAGCGAAAGACCGCCGATTACGCCGATCGTGGACGCGAAAAAGCACGATTGCGAGAGATGCGGGCCAAGCGTAAAGTGAAGGATGTCGGCAAAGAAGAGACGAGAGCTTTCTTGGATGTCGGCGGCTCGTCTGGTTCAGATGACGACGACGACGACGATGAAGATGGTTTCGGTGGTCGGAGTGATGACGATGAGGAGGACGAGAAACCGTTCGATGCGCGCGCGTTTAAGTCTATTAAGCGTTCAGATGCCGCACACGCCGGCATGGGCAGAAGAACAAACTCAGACGACGAGGAAGAAGAAAACATAGAAGAAAAAGCAATGCGTTTATTGAACGAGAAGCTCGGTTAGGAAAGAAGAACAAACGCGGCGCGAAAACCACATTTTTTTAGCGGCATAGTTTTGTGTAGTAAAAGTATAGAGCAGAATAGCATTTACTAACGAAAGGATTATTACGGTCCGTTCACGATTGCGTCGAGCGCGCTGTTCACGTCAGAATACTTGAACTGGTACCCTTTCTCCATCGTCTTCTCCGGAACCACTTTTTGCCCGTCCAAAACCACCGTCGCCCCTTCGCCTAACAATACCCTCACCGCCAACCCCGGAGCTGGCAACCAGTTCGGTCTGTTTGTCGCTTTCGCGATCGCTTCACACAGACCGTTCATCGTCGTCGGTTCGGGAGCGACGCCGTTGACCACGCCTTTGAATTTCTTCGGATTCTTCAACGCCATAATCATGATATCCACTAAATCCTCCCTATGAATCCAACTCACCCATTGCGTGCCACTCCCGACTGGACCTCCGGAATACAAATAGAACAAAGGCAAAATTTTCCCCAACGCACCTCCTCCTTTCTCCAACACCACTCCGGTTCTCACCACGGTCACGTTCGTCTTCGCCTTGTTCGCCGCCTTCTCCCACTTCTCGCACAAACTCGCCAAAAAGTCCCCGCCTGGTCCTCTCGCTTCCGTCCACGCCTCGTCCTTCCTCGTCGTCCCGTAATACCCAACCGCAGACGCGCTCACTAAACTCGGTCTCTCTTTTTCCGGCAACTTGTTAATCGCGTCTGCGATTCTCTTCGTGCACCCCAATCGGCTGTTGACGAGCGTCTCTTTATACTTTTTATCCCATCGCGTCGCCACGGGAGCGCCTGCTAAATTCACCACGCCATCGCACCCTCGAATCGCTTCCGTCCACTCCAACTTCCCAGTAATCGTTTCCCATTTGTATACGGAGACGTTTGGATTGAACGCGGATTTCAGACCGAGCGCCAGTCTCGCCCGTACTTTGTTGCTTTTGTTGGTTAACACTCTCACCTTGGTGCCTTGTTGCAACAATTTTTCCGTCAACTTTCTGCCGACGAATCCGGTCGCGCCGGAGATGGCCACCGTTGTTAAAGGTGCTTCTCGTTCATTTTTTGTACTTTTACTCGTATTCGTCGTCGTCGTCGCACTCGTCGTCTCGGTGGTCTCCTCGTCCGCCTTCGCCGCTGATTTCGCTGATGATGACGTGCGACGCATCCGCTTCCGATGCTTCCCCGACGACGACGAAGACAACGAAGAAGAAGAAGCACAAAAACGTCCGTTGTTCAAAGTATTGTTCCTCCTCGCGCGAAGAATCGTTGGCGATGAAAACGATGCGCCGCTGCTCGACATCATCATCATCATCATCGCGTAGTATATAAGTCTCTCACGTCTCGTGTACGCACACGAAAAGTGGCGATGTGTTTCTTCAGAATTTCCTTGAGAATGCTCGCGCAAAAAGCACCATCGTCGAACGCGGTAAAAGGAAGCACGAGGACTTCCTCCTCGTTCTCGAAAAGACGACGACAAGAAGGACCACGCGCGTCTTTGTCTTTTTCGTCTTCTTTTCGCGCGACGAGTACGAAGAGGACATCTTCGAAACGTCTTTTTCTCGAGAACGCTTTGAAAGTGTACTCCGGGGAGAAGTCCTTCTCCGGTGTTTCCCGAGACGACGACGAAGGAAGAAGACGCGAAAAGGCGATTTGGAGGAGAGGGGTGAAAAAGAACGCGGGGTCGAGTCTTTGTGTGCCTCCTTTACGTGCCGCCAACAAGGAAAATGGACAATCTGACTTTGAACGCGCGACGATTTCGGCGAAGACATCGAAAGAGTTTTCGTCGGCAGATTTTGGTGAAGAATGCGTCGGCGTTGGGATGAACGTGGAGTGCGAAATACCGATCGCGGAATGTGACGACGACGATGGTCCTGTCGTTTCTCCCGTTCCTGTTCAGTTTAATAAAGGAGAAGGAGAAGAAGGAGAGAATCGGTTCGTTGCGAATTCAACGGTTGAAAAGCGGAAGAAAAAGCGAACGATGATGGCGAAAGGCGGCGTCGACTCGACGTCTCGGGACGAGTCGTGCGTCGGCGTCGGGATCGACGCGGAGTGTCCGATTGAAGAAGAAGAAGAAGAACTGTTGTTGTTGTCGTCGACGACGAGAGAGGTGGAGGTGGAAGAGGGCGTTGTCGCCGCCGCTACTGCGAAGAGTGGGAAGCAGAAGCAAGAATTTCCGGCGTTGTTTTACGTCGCGCCGTTCTTTCTCTGGGGGACGAGCATGGTCTCGATGAAGGAGGTGCTGCCGCTCACTTCGCCGATGTTTGTCGCGACGGTGAGGTTGATTCCAGCCGGTTTGATTCTCATTTTGTGGGCCGTGTCAAAGAATAGAAAGTTTCCGAAGAATGCGAAAGGGTGGTTGGCGGTGTCGTTGTTCGCGTTAGTCGATGGGGCTATGTTTCAAGGGTGTTTAGCGGAAGGGTTGGCGAAGACGAGCGCCGGGTTGGGATCGGTCATCATCGATTCGCAGCCGCTGACCGTGGCAATTTTAGCGTCGATTTTCTTTGGCGAGACGTTAGGTGCGGCTGGTATTGGTGGGTTAGCGTTAGGCGTGGTTGGTTTGTCGCTGTTGGAGATACCGAGCGAGACTTTAGCTGGGTTCATGAGTAAGAGTAGTAGCGGCGGTGGCGCGGATGGGGGAAGCGCGAGCACTTTTTTACAGTCGTTCGCGGCGCACCCGTTTGACTCTGGAGAGTTTTGGATGCTTCTCGCAGCACAAAGCATGGCAGTTGGAACCGTCATGGTTCGCTGGGTCGTTAAATACGTCGATCCAGTCATGGCGACTGGGTTACACATGTTTCTCGGCGGCATTCCTCTGTTGATATATTCGCTCGTCTCTGAACGGGACGTGTACGAAAACATCTTCGGCGAGGGGGGGGGTGCTTTAGGTATCGCGGACGGCGCGAATTTGCTCTACGCCTCCGTGTTTGGCGGCGCGTTGGCGTACTCCCTGTTCTTCTACTTCGCCAGTTCTGGAAACTTGACGAAATTGTCTAGTTTAACGTTCTTAACGCCCGTTTTTGCCGTCGTCGGCGGCTATTTCGCGCTCGGCGAAACGTTGGACGCGCAACAACTCGTCGGCGCCGCAGTGACGCTCGGCGGGATTTATTTAGTCAACAAGAACGCTGGAGGTAACGACGGCTCGTGATGTGCGATATGTGATGAAATTAGATTAATTGTTTAGATTTGCGCTTTGATGTTGTCAGTAGTTTTAGAAAATAAGAAGTACGTATTTACAGGTTTTCTTTCCTTTTCTCGATGCATTGCACTTAATTGAACATGCATACGAAAATTTTGCTCATCTGCGCAACACGAAGTGGTTTCTGTAAAAGTTCGATCGGACCGGGTCGGTGACGAGACATCGCCTGAGCGACTTCAACGCGTTTACGGGCGATTCGTTTGCGTTCAAACTCATCGTCATTTCTGGTGTCAAGGTCGTCGAGGACGGATTTGTCGCGCTTGGGAGTTCCTCGTCTTTTTCTTTTTCGAGTCGAAAGGCTTTGACTTGCGCGGCGCTCAGTTTCGCGCTCACTTTCAATCGTCTAAATGCGTTCAGTTCTCGTTCGAACTGCGCCGCTTCGGTGTCTGCTCTAGGATTGGTAAAGTCGTTCCGGCTTTCGCTTGACGCTATTTTTGCCTCGTAATCGCGTTTAGTGAGCCCGTTCATTTGATGGATTTTCTTCTCGGATTCTTCTAGGAACGCTCGACGCAACTCGCCTTCGCAAGCGAGAAGGGTAGGTTGGGACATTTTTTTCATGAGCGAGAAGAGACCTAGGACGTAGTTCATGGCCGCTTCCGAGTCTGGCGCGTAGACGTTATCCTCTCCAAACCCTCGCAATACGTTTTCGTACTGTTCCCTACTCGTTTCTTTTGCAAGACTGTGGAACGAAGTCAAGTCAAATCCAAGAACGTCTTCCATGATCACCGCGGCATCGTACGCGAGAAAATGTTCCGGAGTAAAACGAGGTCCAGGTGTACACCAAACGCTGTAATCGGCACCTATACACGCGTACATATTTCTAATACCTTCGACGACATCTACTGATCCTTCGCCTGATTCATCCATCGCACGGTCTTCGCTCGTTTCTCGCGTGATCATCTCGACGCCTTTCTCTTCAATGCTCGAGGCGTCGCTGAAAATCGAATTCGTACTCGTCTCGTCGTCTTTTCTACCCACCGCCCATTTCAAATGTTCCGAATTGTTCCATCCGCTGATCGTATTCGACTCATTCTCTCTTTCGTCAACAATCATAAACTTCGCGTAGTTCATTCGCGCCGTCCACGCGGAATTATTCCTCGGATCTTTCCTTACGCACATCTCGGTTGCATAGAACACGTCCAACCAGACGTTTGGATCGATATTTTTCGCAATCCAAACGTAATGCGTCCACGCGTGAATGTTTTTCAACCCGTCGTCGCCAAATAGTATGACATTTTCGACGAAATATTTTGAACGAATAGCCGCACCGGAACGCATTTGGTCGTTGAAATGATGTAAGAATGGTCCGTCGCAATTCACGTTCGATTGAAAGAAAAACGCCCGTCGGCGATAGCTGTGTTGATCCAAGAGAGAGGTTTCCATACGAAATTGTCGGTCGTCTAAGGTTGCTATTTGACGAAGGTGGTTCCAAACCTGGTAATTTTTTGGATTTCTCGACGCCATCGCCTCGGCAAACGCGTACTCTTCGTCTAAAATGTCGTACTTTGTTCGAGGGAAAATTTCTCTCACCTTTTCGCAACACTCGCGAAGGCGCTCGATGTAATCTCGTCGGTAATTGGCACCAGTCAAAGCTTTTAAACCGCCTTCATACGTCCCGTGTTGCCAGAACAACGACGTCGTCGGGAGCTCCTCTTCAACAGCTTCCTCGTCGCTCCTCCTCTCCTCCTCCATCCTCTCCAACACCTTTCTCGTCAACGCGCCGCTTCGAAACTTTGCGAGCGTCTCCGCCGAGTACCAAATCAACGGCGAATCGATGCTACGGAAATACTCTCTCGCTTCATCCACACGCGTTTCATCCACGCCTAAATCTATCAACTCTTCTCTAAATCTATTCATTTCTTCCGCACTCGCGACTAAACGTTCAATCTTCTCCTTCCTTTCCCGGTCGCTTCGCCAAAGCTTTCCTTTCGTCGCCTCAAAGAATCGGTTTTCATTTTTTACATCTTCTTCTCCTCCCGTCTTCGTCTGAATCGTCGTCCCATTCCCGGCGAACGCGTGGAACATAAATTTCACGCATCGCAAGCGAAACCACCACACGGTGTACTCCGCCGCGTTTCGCGATAAGAGCTTCTCCGTCAGCAAGAGCGACTGCGCATTTTTCAAATCTTTCCCCAAACACTCGAGTGAAAAGAGTTTCCAATCGGAACAGAAATCGGAGTTTCCACGGATACAGGCGACGTTTTTGTTCCTTTTCTTTTGGTGGACAAAATCACCTGGTTCTGTTTCTTCTTCTTCGACTGTGCGCGGCATGACCCGTTCGAGAAAGAGAGAGAAAGAGAGAGAGAAAAAGGAAGGAACGTGGCAAAGAATTATGAGGAGGTTGTTGAAAGAAAATATCTTCTTCTTCGTCTCAAAAAAATGTGTGTGTGCATGGATGTTTTAAAAAACTCTCTCTCGCGAGAAGAGCTTCTTCTTTTATCTTTTATCCTTCTCCTCATTCACTGAGGTTGTTGGTTGTTGTCGTCTTCGTTCGCTTTTGTGTCCTTCTTCGCTTTCTTACTCGGCGAATCCGTCGTCGCCGGTGGCGTTTTGGTCGTCGTATTTTCTTCGACTCCGTTGTTCGAAGGCGCGCCAGTCTTCTCGGGCTCTGTTCTTTTACCCATCTGCGTCTCATCCTCTGCACCATCCGGTACGGGGTACTCGTCCGCGCGAAAACCAGGCTTTGCGCCCGTTTTGCACTTATCGAAACACGATTTGCAGCATAACGCCCCCGCGAGCCTTCCGTGCGTCGCGGGCACGCGTCTGGTCAGTAGCGTCGTAAAAAAAGCCAGTTTACCGTCGATAGACGCGCACAACCCGTCCTTGGTGAATACACACTCCTTCCCTATGGAGCGGATTTTCACGTAACACGCGTCGCAGCATGTTTTCCCAGCGTATTTGGCGTATTGCGGGTTACCTTTCGGAACGTGGTACTTCAACTGCGTGTAGTTCACCTCGACGCCTTTTTTCTCGGCGTTCACGAGGTGCTGACACTCTCCGGTGTCAAAGAACACGCACCTTTCGTTTAGCGCTTTGCACTTGTAATGGCACGCTTCGCAACACAGCTCGCCCGGATATTTCGCGTTCTTCTTCGGCACGCGATACTTCAACTGCTTGTACACCAAAGGGATGTTCTTTCTTTCACACGATTTTGCAAACGTGCACGTTCCTTCCTTGGCGAACGCGCACATTTGTCCCATCGCTTTGCACCGTCGATAACACGTATCGCAACAGCGTTCGCCGGCAAATTCAGGGACCGTTTCGGGAACTCGATACGACAAGACCTTATACGCCAAAGGCTCTGTCTCATCGTCGTATAAATCTTTTCGTTTCAATTGCGAGCAGGTTCCGTCTTTGTGAAACGCGCATCGTACGCCTTTCGTCTTCAAGTGGTAATGACACGGTTCGCAACACCGTTGCCCGGCGAACAGCGGGTGCGTCGACGGGACTAAATACTTCAACTTGTTGAACTGTATGTTCTCCACGCCGCGTTTCAGGCAGTTTTTGTAGTACACACACGTATCGTCTTGCGTGAACGCGCACTTTAACCCGCTCGTTTTGATCTTGTAATGACACGATTCGCAACACGGCTCGCCCGCGTGCGAATCGTGGTTCTTCGGGACCCTGTAACTCAATTTCGCGTACTTCACCGGCACATCTTTCCGTTTACAGTTGTCCGCAAACCTGCACCCTTCGTCAACAAATGCGCACATCGAGTTTGCCGCTTTAACTCGATAATAACACGTTTGACAACAAAGCTTCCCGACGTACTTCCCCGCCACCTTTGGTACTCTCAAATTCAACTTGCTGTACTTCACCTCCTTCCCTCTCTTCGCACATCCGATGGCAAACGTGCACGTTCCGTCTTGACTAAACGCACACACCGGCTCTAACCCGGTTTCTGGATCAATGTACGGCATTTTCTTTCTCCCTCGTTTCCCTTTTTGCGGTTTCTGCGCGGCAGCGTTGAACGGATATATGCGAGCGCCCGGATGCGCGCTATTCGCCATCATCAACTCCGGATTCGACAACATCGCCTGTTGCTGCGCTTGTTGCTGCAACAGCAAGAACTGCGCTTGTTGCGATTGTAACTGCTGATGCACAATCTCTTGCTGCCTCGCCAACGCGGCCGCGTACGGAATATCGTCGTTGATCGTGCTCAAAGCCCCGTACGCTTGCTGCTGTTGCCGCAACCGCTGCATATACTGCTGCTGTATCTGTTGTTCGTGCATTTGTTTTTGTACCCGCAGCAAGTGCTGCTCCGTCTTTTCTTGTTGTCGTTGTACTTGCTGCTTGAGTTGTTCGGCATACGTCGCCGAGCCAAAAGTGGTCGATGGAAGCGCGGCGATGTCCTCCTCTACCCCTTCGCCGTGTGTGCTCCTCCCGAAAACCTCTCCCGCCTTATCCTCTTCCTTTTCGTCGTCGTCGTCGTCGTCGTTCTCATCAAGAATCACCCTGCTCTCTTCCTCTGTCTCTAAGCGCTCCCGCTGCGTCCCCGCGACCACGCCCAACGCCTCCGCCAGCGCTCGTCGCGTCGCCTCGTGCGAATTTTCCAACGTTTTCACCAACCGCAGGACGTTATTCGTATTTCGGTCCTCTACCTTTTCGTCGTCGTCGTCGTCGAGAACATCATCGTTAAAGTTCGTTATTACCGTTGGCGTTTTCGTCGCATTTTTTTCCTCCTCCTCTTCTTCTTCCTTGTTTTTTACTGCTCTCAAAAACAATTTCGCGACGGCTTCGTGATTGATCTTTTTTACTTCTCCTCCTTCTCCACCTCTTCTCGGAAGAGGGGTAAAATTCGTAGTCTCGTTGTCCTTGTTGAGAAGTAACTTTTCGAGATCGATCCCGGATCGTTTCGGCGCTGACTTTTGTCTCGGCATTCAAGCTTCCTTTTTAGGGAGACAAAAAAAGGACTTCTCGTCCGGGTTATTAAGTTGTTGTATGAACGGGGACGAAATTCTCCCTCTCTTTCCGAGTTTTGTCTTTCTTTTCCAAAGGGTGTCGCGCTTTTTACGCAGTCGTCCAAAGTTAAAAGCAACTAAAAAGTCTGTAATCCCTTCTTTGAGATGTTTTTCCGAATAGGTAAAAGGAGAGGGGACTTTGTCGTGAATAAAAGAGCGCTTTGAGTACGCGTCGTCGTGCTCTGACGTTTTTTCCGCCCCAAGTCTAAAACTTTATAAAAACACGAACTTTTGCAAAAGAAAAGGGCGGAGCTTTTTGAACGAATTTTCAATACCGCTGATGTTGTTGTTGCGCTCTCTCTTCTCACTTTTCCTAAAGATCGTCGGTTTTTTGCAGAGTCGTCGTCTCAAATACTCTTTCGTTTCTGCACTCGCCCAAAGCTTTCGTTCTTCTTCTTCTTCGTCTTCGTCTCTTTATCTCTTCTTTCTTCTAGACGAGAGACGGACACCAACAACACAAAACCACCACCCTAATTTGGGACGATGATTTTTGTGAGAGAAATAGAGTAAAGAAAAATCTCCGGATTTTTAAAACCCTAAATACACCCGTTCTTTCTGTTTTCTTTTCTTTTTGTTTCGCTTCAGTTTTCTGTCAGTTGTTGCCTTTTTGCATTTACATTTAGTGCCGTCCTACCTACTCTCTCTCTCTCTCTCTCTCTCTCAAAAAAGAAGAAATGCAAAAAGCGGTGGGCGCGTCTTCGAAAATGTCGTCGTCTTCTTCTTTCTCAAAGAGGAGTTTACTTTGTACTGCGCAGAGGAGGCGTTTTTGTGGGAGAAGAAGAAATTTTTCGAGAATTGGATTGGCGGCACCGAGAACATCATCGTTTTCATTTTCATTTTCATCATCCGACGACGACTCTCAGATGAAAGAGTCGAACGACGACGACAACAAAAACGAGGATGATTTCGACGATTCAGACGACGAAAAGAAGAATAACAACGTTACCATCATTAAAACTGTGCTCAGATTCGACGTCGTGGCGAAACTCAAGCCAGGAGAAACGCTCAAAATTGTCGGGTCGATTCCTGAGCTCGGAAATTGGGATTGTGAAAATGGGTTGGCGTTAGCGTGGTCGGAAAATCACCGGTGGAAAGGCTCGATTGAAATTGAACGATTGATTTTTGGAAGTCATCATCACGAAAATGGTGGTGATACGTTTGAAGAGGAAAAGGAGAAGGATTTTCGAGCTCCCCGCGCGGCGGCGATGGACGAACCGGCGACGATGAAGTGCGTGATTGAGAAAAAGAAGAGGAATAATGAAGGTGATGATAACGAGGAAGGTGATGACGATAACAATAATTACGTGTGGGAGGAAGGGAAGAACAGAGGAGTTGAGTTGTTCTCGTACGACGTCGCGTGTATAAACGGAGAGTTGAGGTACCCGGACGCCACGGTGACGGGAGCGTTTGGCCATCCGGGAGAAACGACGGTGGTTTTCGACGACGCGATGTACGCGAAGAAGATAATGAAGGAAAACGAAAGCGAAGAAGGAAGACGAGAGGCGATGGATGCGGCGGAACGGAGTCGAGAGTGCTTGATAGAGTGGGAGGAGAAACAGGAGAAAGGAGAAGAAGGAAGCCTTACGAGTAGTAGTGGTAGTAGTAGTAGTAGTAGCGGTAGTAGTAGTAGCGGTAGTAGCGACGGCGAGGACGTCGAGAAAGCGCGACACGACGAAGAAGCGGAAGAAGCAGATGACGCGCAAGAAGTATCCGAGATGATCAAAGAAGGAGAAAAAGCAGCAAGAATAAGAAGAAAACGTATCATCGATGAATCGAAGTTCACTCCGTCTGTCGTGCGCGTCGCCAACGTCGACACAATGAACAGCAAATGGCACTTAAAGTTAGAATCAGTCAAAGGTATCGTTGGTTTCAACGTTCCGGAGTTGGACGACGAGAAGCTCGCGACGGCAGCCACGTATTTACGATGGGTCTCCGCGGGTACGATCGAGTGCACGCATCCTGAAGGCGCGATTCCTCGCAACGAAACTGAAAACGCTGAAGAGTACAACGAGAAAAGACGAGCGGCGATTGAAGCGCGATCAATTTTTGCCAGCGTGGAAAAAGTCGAAGGCGAGACGTACCAGTTTGGTCAAAAATTAACCACCTCTGAGGCGAGCTTAGTGAGGCACATCAACCCGTGGTTACCGAGCTTTGACGCGAGGTTTGCTCCGATGGCACCCTTGACAAAAATTCGCGACTTGTGCAACGCCGTCGAAAACGACGACGAACATAAAGACGCCGTGCCGGAATGGTTGAAAACAGAAGTAAAACACTCCATCGAGGGTAACTTGCTCAAAAACTTTGACGCGGACGCGTTAACTGCCACGCGTCGCATCTTGGATAAAGTTCGAAGATTAAACAACACGGACGAAAACGAAGAAGCGTCGATTAATGAAAGCTTTGTGGATGATTTGAACGCGTTCTACGTCGAGTTGAAATCCTTCCTCGGCGGCGGTCAAGTGTTTGAGAGATTAGACGACGTGAGAGATCGATTGGACGACGAAAGTGACGTCATGCAAAGCGTGGCGACGTTGTATTCGGCACATTTTGCCGCGCAATCGGCGCGGATCACCTCCTCGTTTAATACGAGCGGTAGCGGTGGTAGAAACAACAACAATAACTACGATGACGACGATGACGTTAAAAATATCAACGAGAACCGCGGGTGGTTTTCCGAGGAAGGCGAACAAACTCTGAACGCGTTGAGAGCGGCGACGAGAGTTCGCGCGCACTTTTGCTCCGGTCTAGTCACCGGGCTACGCAACGATGCTCCGGATGAAGCGATTAACGAGCGCCATCGATGGCGTCAGTGCGAAACGGCGCTCGAACAGTACGCGTTTTTGAGGTTGGCGGCGATTGAGAAGATGGCGCGAACTTCGAACGTGTACGAGGAGGTTTTGTCTTCCTCTGGTTCGAACGTGGACGCACAGTGGCATCGCATGAGTGAAATCCTCGCCATTGGTTTAAGACACGTTGGGATGAGTGGATATGAGCGACGCGAGTGCGAAACCGTCGCCGCTGAATTGGAAACGTGGTGTAACGTCAAATCTCGCGGGAGTTCAAAGAATAGTCCACCAACTGAATCAATCGAATCGATTCGAAGACTTCGCGCGAGTTTAAACAGAGCTCGACGCATTGTTGATAATAAATTGAACTCAATCGTGGAAGGTTTCGCGCTCGCACCGGAAATTTTAGGATACGCGCTCGGATTACCCGAAAACGTTGGCGAAGACCACGTCGAGTTTGCGATTCGCGAAGACGTATCGTTCGAAATTCTCCTGTTATTGAACGCGTGCGAGAAAGCCATTAATGCGGCGATTCACAAAGCAGCATCGTCGTTATCATCAGCAAACGAGAATACGAAAACGTTTAAGATTATATCTTCGACTGCGATGGATACCACGAGAACGGATGTGTGTCGCGTAGTCGTCATCGACGGCGCGCTGAACGAAGAGGCGTTGCAACGCGCGACGACGACCAAATCAGGTAGTAGGAAGAAAAACGGTACAGTGCAAAGTGAAAACGATAACTTGTTCGTTGTCGTGCGGAGGAATAGTAACGATGATGCCGCATATCGCGATGAAACTGAATTTGAGTTTGGCGAAGCGTATGCCAATCGCGTTAAATGCGTCGCGTTTATTTCGGCATCTTCCTCGTCATCATCTGCCTCAGAAAAGAAGAAGAGAAAGAAGAAAAAGAGCTCGTTATCCTCTAAAGAACCGCAGATGTCAAACGCAACTATCGCTGCTGGCAAAGCGTACGACGAAACGGATATTCTTTATGTGGACAAACTTCTCATGAAAGCGATGAAAACGTCGGCGAGAAATCACGCGAGCATAAAGTATCCCATCGTTTCCACGGACGATACCAACGAGATTGTAAACTTGATGAGCATGGCAAAAGTTGGCCAGCGCGCGATGGTGTCCATCTCGCCTGCTCTCGGTGTCCAAATTTCTGCCCACGATGAAGATGACATTACTTTCGCGAAGACGCCAACTGATCACGAACGATTGGATGCAAACACCATCAAGTGGGAAACCGGCGACGGATGTTTCCTCGCACTCGACGACGCTACACGACAAACGTGCGGTGAAACGGCTCATACGTTTCGCGTGCTCGAAAATGTTGGCATCGTCGTCCCTTTTGGTATGTGCGATATTTTCAACAGGCAAACGTCGCTTGCTGAACGCATCGAGCAGATCGAATCTTACGGCGAAGGTGTGCTTTCCAACGCGGAAGACGAACGACTCGCCGAGCACGCTTGCGATGACATTCAGGAGATTATCAAGAACAATCCTTTACCGGATAAATTCATCGAAAATGCTCTGAAAGGAATCAATAGCGATACTTCCAACGATATAATCGCCGTGTCTGTTTCAGGTTCTTCCAACAACGACGTCGACGATGCCACGCTCGATTTGATGGAGACGCATTGCGAAGCGAACAACTCGCAAGCCGTATCCAAAGCCATCTCGGATATCTGGGCGTCTATTTGGACGATTGAAGCCGTGAAGCGTCGCGCCATGCACAAGATAAAACAGTCCGAGGCGTCCATTGCAGTCGTCGTGCGTCGCGCGAATCATTTCGAAAAAAGCTTTGCCGTTTCGATCGGGGATGATGGCGATGAAATTCGTGAGATTCGATTGCGCGTCGGCCTTCGCGCCTGTCCCCGTTTCGACGAATGCGAGTGGACGATGTCAGCAATTGAAAATTCAGACGATGCGTTCGAAACCGTGACATTCGCCAACATCTCCGAAGCGTCTCGGTCGCGCAAAACTGCCCCGTGGTTCGGTAAAATCACCTCGGAAAGAGTTACGTATAGCCAAGAACCTTTGAGCGTCTCCAAAGACGAACGGGTAAAGGCGTGCGAAAACGTCTTGAAAGTTTGCCGAGATTTTTTGAAGGACAACAAGAACAACAAGAACGACGACGACGACGACGACGACAAAAATGGCGAAAACGCCGCATCGATAGAAGAACTTCGAGGCGGCTTCGAAGGCGGCAAGTGCATAATATCCTCCGTAAAGTTTCGACGACGATGATTGATAATATCGCGAATATTCACGCGCAGACCGGTAGAAAGAAGAAAATTGTTTTGTATACGTAGAAGAGTTGCATAGAGTAGTTATGACACATAGTAGTACATTGTAAACGTTCGCTGCGAATAATAGTAATAAGAATAATAATAACAACAACAACACTCCATCCTCCCGAATCTCACACGTTCGACGTCTCCTCAACTCGTTGCAAAGCGCATTAAACGACCCGAATTGGAAGAAGATCTTCTACGGTTCAACGACTAACTCAAACCTCGCGCAGTGTTCGTCGCCAAATATAACTTCCCCCCCTTCCGTCAGCTCCTGAGGAATACCCGGCAGTAACTCTTCGCCGTCGATGTACGTCCCGTTCGTGGACGTTAAATCCGTCACCATGACTTTCCCATCCGGCGTCAAATCCACCATCGCGTGCGCGGAACTCACCGTCGCCACGCCGACTGCTAAATTCACCGCGCTCGAAGAGACTCTCCCGACGACGCTTTTCGCGCCGTTCAGGCGTAAAACGCGAGGAATTGCGTCTTCTTGTTTCTCGGTATTGCCTTCCTCTTCTAAATGATTCCGGTCCAAATCCCCAACGTTTCGGAGGATGAATGCTTTCGATTGGATGGTTTTTTGTACTTTACATCCTCTCGAAGAAGATCGACAGATCCCTTTTTGGGCGAATAGGGAAATGCGACCACTCGTTAAAGCTCTGTTACTGCTAAAAGTCATCGTCATCGTCGTCGTCTTCGTGAATAGATGGTTGTGAAAGTGCGCGTTGAAAGCGTTCTTCTAATAGAGATATTTAGTGCGGAATTTCACAACTGTTTTTGGTTCAAAATTGGACGAATCCATCCTCAGAAAAGCTTTGCGCGCGTACGACGGACACTAAACACACACATCAAACACCTTTACGACGCGCACTTTCAAAGAGTTGAGCTTTAAGGATTTAAGAAGAATGGGGATATCGCTGTCAAAAAACCACTTTCGCTCGAACAAAAACATCGACCGCGCGTTCAAAAACGGCTCCTCGTTCCACCCTTCGTTCGAAGTGGAAGCCGTCGTGACGAACAACGGCGGGTCGATGAACGAAACATCGATCGACAGTTGCGCGAACTTTTTAAACAAAGCGACCGGAAAATCCGTGAGCGTGCCCGAGGAAGAGGTGAGAGATGTGCACGCGGAGGAGGTTTTGAAGACGCACGTGATCGACGAGAAGAACTTTCTCGGCGTGCCGACGGCGTTAGATGAGAACGATATGGATTCGCCGCTGAGTCATTACTTTATAAATTCCAGGTAGGAATCGTTTCGCGAGAGATATTTTCGTTCGTTTCTCGCGCTCGCGGGTATTATCAGTGGTGTTGAAATCGACAGCATCTCTTTGTTTTCCAAATCGAAGAATCGTCGTTTTGTTTGTATGCTCGCGTGTACTGACCGAGTTTCCTTTCCTTTTGTTTCCTTTTATCATATCGCTCGCTCGCTCGCTCGCTCGTTCACGCGAAAACAGTCACAACTCGTACTTGGAAGGGAACCAACTCACCGGGGTATCGAGCGGGAGAGCGGTGAAAGATATTCTACTACACGGCGGTCGCGTGATTGAGTTGGATTGTTACGACGGACCGAAAGGAACGCCGATAGTCACGCACGGTGGGACGGCGTGTAAACCGGTTGATCTTCGCAAGTGTTTAGAAGCGATTAAGGAGTTTGGTTTCGCGAAAACGCCGTATCCGGTCATCGTGACTTTCGAGAACCACGTGAACGTGGAACAGCGGGGAGTTATGGGCGATTTGTTGGAGGAAATTTTCGGCGATGCGATGTTGTACCGACCGCCGGAAGGTGCCGGGACGAAAGAGGAGTGGCCGAGCCCGAACCAGTTGAAAGGTAAAGTAGTTATTCGAGACAAGTTGAAGCACAAGCAAGATTCCGCCAAAAAAGGTGATTCCGGGAAGAAGAAGAAGTCAAATAAGCATTCGGACAAGGAGAATCCGGCTGTTTTGAAAACGTCCAAGACGTTAGCGCCGGAGTTACACTCGTCCATCATGGATAACGAGGACGACGAGGATTCCGAGGAGGAAGACGACGCTACCGAGGAAGAGAGTAACGCCGCGGACAAGTTGAAAAATCTCGTCGCCGTCGGCAACGCAAAGTTTCACGGGTTCGACGAAGCGCACAAATGGCTGGGAGTAAAATCATGCAGTTGGAACGAGAAGAAAGTTGAGAAGATGGTCAAGAAAGCCAGCGCGAATGATTCCGAGTATAAAGATTTGTTAGCGTTCACGAAGAAGCACTTGTTGAGATGTTACCCGGGCGGTTTGCGAGTCTTATCAGACAACGCCGATCCGAACGCCGCGTGGTCCGTTGGTGCCTCCTTAGTCGCACTGAACTTTCAAGGCATGGACAGACCAATCTTTATGAACCGAGGTAAATTCGCCGAAAACGGTGGCGCCGGCTACGTCAAGAAACCGAAATTTCTCTTGGAGGGAAAAAAATCCGGCGCGTTGCCGAAGAAAATTTCATTCAACATCCTCGTCGGCTCTGGATGGGAGGCGTTCAAAAACGCCGATCTCGTCGGTGCCCCAGACACGTACGTCAAAGTCTCCATCTGCGGTAAAAACGGTTCTTCCGGTCAAACCAAAGTCTTCTCGGAAGCTCGCGTCGGCCCGAAAGCGCAACCGATTTGGAACGAAAAAATCGAACTCGAATCCAAATGCCCGGAACTCGATTTAGTCCTGTTCGAGATCTTCGACCAAGACCCAGACGCGGACGATTTGTTAGGTTATTACTGCTGCTCCGTTGAAAGCTTGCAAAAAGGCTTGAAGTGCGTCCCGTTGTACGACATGTACGGTCACCACTGCATGTACACCGGTAAGAAGCGCCCGGAGCTCTTCGGCGAGTGCGCGTCGATTTTAGTCGAATGCAGTTACTAACTTACTATTATAATTATTCATGAAAGAGAGAGAGAAAGAGAGAGAGAGAGAGAGAGAGTTGATGGGGAGCGTCGATCGTTGTACAAATGCACACATAAAACACACGTCAATCACAAAAGGAACAACAAATCTTCACACAGAGAGCAACTGACAAAATCAAACAAGAGAGAGAGAAAGAGAAAGAGGAGAGAGAACAGACTACCACTTCATGCGCGCTACCACCTCTTCTCTTCTCTTCCTCGTCCGTCTCTTCGCCGTCGTCGACGTGCTCCTCCTTTTCTTCGCTTTGCTCCACTGTACGCGCTCGACGTCGTATTTCTCCTCCTTGGAAACGCAAGTCGCGTTGGAGCGCAAAAATCGAATCAAATGGGAAACGTATTTAACAAAGTACCGGACGCGAGCTTCTAAACGCGTCAGTCGAGAGATGCAGACGGTGATGTTGGAGCGGTTTCTGGAGGAGACGGAGAAGTGTCCTCCGGAACCGAAGTGCGAGAAGTTCAAGCCGTGCCCGGGGAAGAGGAAGAGTAGTAGTAAAATGAATCACGAGGGCAAGAGCTTAAAGGAGAAAAAGATATCTTTAGTAGGAAAAGAGGAGGATTTGGAGGAGGCGAATGCTGTAGCAAAGGTAGAAGTAGAAACACAAACAGCAGAGGCAGTAGAAGAGGAGGAAGGAAAAGAAGGGGTCGAAAATGGGAGCGATGATGAGAGCATCATCGGGAACACCGTCAACGGGGACATTGAAAACAAGCACTACTTCGACGCGATACCGAGGTACCAACCGGGACCGGCTTCGCCGGCGTTTGAACCTTCGTCGAACGATGGCGTGTCGTTTAAGATTTTCGTGTACAACTTGCCGCCAAAGTTTCACGTGGAGATGTTGAAAAAGAACAAAAGGTGCGTGACGGATCAGTACGGGACGGAAATTCGGATTCACGCGAATATCATGCAATCGAAGATGTATACTTTGGATCCGTTAGAGGCGGAGTTTTTTTACGTGCCCGTGTACGGCGAGTGTAAGTTGTTTGAGAATATAGCCACGTTAGGGGCGAAGAAGGGTTTGCAGGAAACGAACGCGTGGTGGTTGGAAGCGATGAAACTGGTGACGGATCAGTATCCGTTTTGGAATCGAACGCAAGGAAGAGACCACGTGTTTACGTTTGCGGGAGCGAGAGGGCCGCACATTTTCAAAGATTGGAAAAGGCACATCAAGAAATCCATCTTTTTAACTCCCGAGGGCGACCGATCGTTGTCTGAGCAGTTCAACACGTGGAAAGATATCGTCATTCCGGGTTTAGAACCGGAAAAAGCGTTCTGGTCGGGATCTTTGCGGAAACAAAAAGAAGTGAAACGCGCGAAAACGTTCGCCTATTTTCGAGGCACCATCGCCAACAAACTCGGGAAGCAATACTCCAAAGGCATACGGATTAAAATGAAAGAGGCGTTTAAGGATATAAAAGACGTCGTTTTCACAGAGCAACACAGCTCGTGCGATAAAACGTGCTACCGCGAAGAAATGCGCGCCTCTACATTCTGTCTCTGTCCTCGAGGCTGGTCGCCGTGGACGTTGAGAGCGTACCAAGCGCTGATGGTCGGGTGCATCCCGGTCATCATCGCGGACGAAATCGAGTTCCCGTACGAAAACTCTTTCGACTGGCGCCAAGTTTCCATCAAAATCCCCGAAAAGAGACACTTAGAAACCATCGATATCCTCCGATCTGTCCCGGACGACGTCGTCGAACGCAAACGCAAAGCGATGGCCAAGTTCTGGCCGAGCGTCGCGTGGAAAAAACCAGCCGCGGATGACGACGCGTTCCATTTAGTCATGAAAGAGTTGGAGAGGAAGAAAAGAGGGTTCAAATCGAGCACGTTTACCTTTTGGAAGTAGATTTTTAAGATAGTTAGTAGTAGAGTGTAAGAATAGATTGTCGTTCGTGTTGGCGTACCCCAACTCCCACAGACTCCCTAAACACTAAACCCTAACTTAGGTTAGACATTGCGGCTTCCCAAATTCTCCCAAAACCATCAGAACTTTTGCGCGATTCAACCCGCGTGAACCGATCTAAATCGCGCTGAAATCGATTTCACCACCTCAGAACGATCGCATTAAACCCGTTGGCGAGGCCAAATTTTCGTTTCAGACGCTTCAACAGAGGGTAAATTAAAAGAAAAAGTGTACGATTTCGATCGAAATTGAGAATTCAAACGGACCCATCGAAGGCGCACAAACGCCTGCAAAAGGAGGAGAAAAAGAGGCAAATTTGAGCGCAATTCAGAGCTGATATCATCACGAAAATGGTGGTCCCGAAAAACTTCGCCGAACACGCGGAGAAATTCTTCGCGTCGAACGTCACGACGGCGAAGCAGTTGGAGTTGGCGAGCGAAGTGCGCGCGAGCATTGAAATCGCGCACACGAGTGAATACAGCAACTGGTTGAAAGCGTACTTCGAGGTGTTTTCGAAACTGTTGAAGGCGAACCCGCCGACGCACGGCGCGGACGCCGGGGAAGACGAATCGAACAGACTTCGAAACGTTATATATGAAATCCTCTCGCGGTTACCGCATAACGAAGTGTTGAGGCCGTACGAGAGTCAGCTGTTGGAGTGCGCTTTGACTCCTCTCAGAGAAGAGAACGAGAAGAACGCGTTGGTGTGCATGAGGATTGCGTTCGACGTGCACAGAAATTTTCGGCCGAGGAGCGAGGAGAAAGCGACGCAGTTTTTGCAGTTTGCCGGGGAGGTGTTCGGGAACGTGCCGCAAACGGTGGCGGAGGTGTTTGGGAGCGAAGGCGGCGAAGAAGTCGCGGATGGAGACGCGGAGATGAAAGACGCAGAGAAGGAAGAGAAATCCGTGGCGGCGAGCACAAAGAAAGGTAAGAGAGGTACGTCGTCGAAAGATGCGAAAGAAAAAGATGAAGTCTCCGCGGAACAGACCACGGCGGCGGCGGCGAACGACTCGGCGACTATTCCGGCGTTGAAGTCTTTCAAAGTGTGCACGGAATGTCCGCTGATTGTTATGCTTTTGTTTCAATTATATCCTTCCGTAGCGCAAAATGCCGTGCAGAAACTCTTGCCGGCGATGACAAAGACGTGCTCGGCGCGAACTTCGCGAACGGTATTTAAAGAGAGCGTCAAACTTCGCGAAAGATTCGCGGATTTGAAATCCGCGCAGGTGAAAACGATCAGTTTTATCACATATCTGGTGAGAGGACACGCGCAGTTGGTACTTCCGTACCAACAAGAAATTTCACTGGCGGTTGTTGATTTGTTGAAGACGTGCCCGGATGTCGTGTCGACGAGAAAGGAGTTGTTGGTGGCGACGAGACACGCGTTGTCGGCGCAGAATTTCTGTCGCAGTTTCTTTCAACATTTGGACTCGTTGTTAGACGAGCACGCTTTGGTAGGTACCGGTCGCCTGTGCGCGGAAACCTTGCGTCCTTTGGCGTACAGTTTCCTAGCGGAATTGGTCCATCACATGCGCGCGGAGCTTACTTTGCCGCAGATTCGTAAGACCGTGCACGTGTTTTCGACAAACATGCAGGACGAACGATTACCGTTGAGTGTTCAGATGACTTGCGCGAGATTGATGCATCATTTGGTTGAATCTATCTTCCGTCGACGCGCAGAAACGACGCCGGGGAGCGCCGACGAAGCGCGCGCTCTTTTGGTGAAGATTTTAGACGCCACGGTCACGAAATTTCGAACTTTGCGTCCGAGGTTGAAGACTTTACTGAAATTGGTCGAGCATTTGCACGACGAAAAGAAAGAGACTCCGTCCACTTCCTCCTCTCCGTCGGAAAAGGACGAGACAAAAGATGATAATGCCAAGAGCGGCAAGAAAAGTGCCGCTGCTATCGCGGAGAAGAAGGAGGGCGCGGAGATTGTTTCCACGTCGGCAAAAAAGTCCTCGAAGAAGAAAGCCGGCGGTAAAAGCAAAAAAGGAGGCAAAGTAAGCGACGACGACGATGACGACGACGACGACAACGGAAAAGAAGAAGAAGAAGAAAACGAATCGGAAGTGAAACTTGACGTTTCCAGCGAAAGGCTGAAAGAACTCGCAGATACGAAGGCCATCGTGAAGACGCTTTTCATCGGTATGAAAACGCTTCTTTGGTCGGTTACGAATTTCAGAGCGCAACAAACGCAAACGCAAAACAACAATGCGGCGTTAATGGCGTTGTCTTCACCGCTTCGCCCTGGCCTCACCGAGCCTGAGCTTCGTCGCACTTCGGCATTTGTCAAGAACGGCGTGAAATGTTTAGCTTTGTACCGCGGCGCGGAATGTGCTGAAATGTGTGCGCATGTCGCCGAAGTCTTTGCAGTGCTCGACCCGCGATGCTTTCTCGATATTGCGTGCATTCGATTTGATGACCTCTTCAAAGGAATGCTCGACCTGGCGCCGATGGTGCAGCTTCCGCATCTTTTGCTGCAGAATCAGAACCTTTCGAGATACTTTGCCGATTGCCTCGCGATGCTTTTAGTCAGAGATAAACTTAAACATCTCGAAGATCCGCAATCACCGCCGGCTCAGCTCGTCTTGAAACTATTTAGTTTGTTGCTCCACGCGGTTTCGAAATATTCCAACTGCGAGGCCATGCTGTCTCCATACGTCATCCCCATCGTCGAGAAATGTTTGAAAGCAATGCGTGAAATTGAAAATCCATCGGCGTATGTTAGATTGCTTAGATATTTGTTCCGAGCACTCGCTCAGGCGAAGTTTGATTTGCTCTATCGCGAGGTGCTTCCCATTTTACCGACGTGTCTCGATGCGTTGTTGAAGTACCTGAACGGTCCAGATCCGCACGAGCTCCATGACACGATTGTAGAATTATGTTTGACTTTGCCGGGTAGATTGTCGTCAATTCTCCCACACTTGCCAAAGCTCGCGAAGCCTTTGTGCATAGCTTTAGAATCGAAGACGAGTGAATTGAATTTGCTCGGTTTGCGAACGTTAGAATTTTGGGTGGACTCGCTCAATCCAGACTTCCTCGATCCGTGCATAGCTGAGGTCGAGACGCCTTTGATGATTGCGTTGTGGTCTATGCTCAAGCCACAACAGTCTGGATCTCCGTTTGGCGCAAAAGCTATGCAGTTGCTGGGTAAACTTGGCGGTAGAAATCGTGCGTTTCTCAAAGAACCGCTCGAACTCGAAGCTAAGGAGAATCCCGAGCACGGTTTGCGCATGATTTTGACATTCAAACCGGAAACAAGTTTTCTCGTGCCTTTTGATAGATGCATAGCTCTTATGCGCGGAATTTTAGAATCTCCGCGGGTATTGCCGGCGATTACGTCGTCGTCCATGAATAGTAGCAATGTCGAAGCGTTAATTGAACATCGAAAGCAAGCGTTGGCGTTTCTGCGCGTGTGCTTGTCTTCGGTCATAAACGTATCCTCGGGTGTCGCCAAAGACTTGGCTTCCGCGAAGAAGAAAGATAAAGAAGACGATGCGATGAATGTCGATGGCGACGGTGATGACGATATCGGAAAGACCATTCGTGCTGCGGTCGAGGCGGCAGTATTGAACGGGTGGACGAAGTCAGTCGATGACGCTACGGAAGACGCACGACAAAACGACCGCGAAGCAAACCTTCGCGCCCAGGCAACTTTAGGCAACAAGACGAAGACGCAACTAGCTGCCGAAGAACGCGTGATGAAATCTTTAGTCGTTGCTGTTGTGTCTGCAGAAGCCGATCCTGAACTCAAGAAGGCGAACGCCGGATTCGTTGAATCCGTAGCCGAGCACTTTGCGATGTTGTTCAACGGCGATATCGTTCGCGTTGCGAGTAGCGGCAACACGATTACCGATGGTAAGAACGACAAGAAAGGAGCGCCTTCTCCTTCCTCCGAGCCAGTTTCTGTGACTGCTTTGAAGAAGATTGATGCTATTTTATTTCTGGATGCACTCGTAGACACCGTGGAATGTGGTCAAGTTGCGCACGTGAAAGCGGCTTTAGCGGCGATGAAAACCTTCGTCGACACCGTTTTGCTCTTATCGAAAGAAGATTGCGAAGATTTGAACAAAGTGGAGTTGAAGAAATACCCGAAGAGTAATAAAAAACAACTCGAAGCAAGCGCGGCAGATTCCATGGACGTAGACGACGACGAAGATGAGGCGGATGAAAAAGCTTCCTCTAAAAAGACGACGAAGAAAGGCGGCCGTGGCGCCAAAGCTTCGGCGGCTGATGACGATGCCGCAGACGCAGCAGAAGCTGACCCGGCGAATATCAAAGAGCGACCGGTGCCGGAATACGTCAACCGTCCGCACGCGAAGCCGCCGCAAAAGCTCGCCGTTCTCGTCGACGCGCTCATCCCGCGTTTGTGTCACTGCGCTTTCAAAACCGCCTGGCAATCTACGTCCGGTGCAGTGGAAGGTATCGACATGCTCTTAGACGTCGTTCCAAGAAGTATCATTCGTCCACACATGGCAAAGATTGCGTTATGCTTGCTCCGAGCCTTGCGTGGCTTGCCAAAGCACGCGGCGCCGGAGATTGAAAGGACGTCCAAGGTTCTCTATAAGCTCGTTGACGTGTGCTTGCCAATTGAAAGTATTCCAAGAGGCGAGGACGCCGAACCGGGCGTTGAGGCGGGCGTGAATGTCATCGCCGATGCTGTCGCTTCCACTTCGGACGCGCAAAACGTTCGACCGGCGGTAGAGAAGGCTTTAATTGACATTTCGCGACAGTGCAAAGTTAAAATTAAAGATGTTTTGAATATCTCTCCGGCGCGAATCGCGAGAATCCTGTCCCGTCCTCTTGGATCGCGGCACATCGAGGAGCAGATTCAAACCGTTCGCGTGATTGATTTCTGCATGAAACTCGAGATTCACGCGCCATTGATCAAGCAATACTCGGCACAGCTATTAGAGCTCTTTGGCGACGCGTTGCTCATTGCTGAAAGCGAGGCCAACATCAAGATGCCTTTATCGGCTACGTTGGAAACGGCCATTCCGAACAAGAACGAAGCGCTTGTTTCCTTGACTTCATGTTCGCAAATCTCGGTGACAGCGGCGTTACGCGCGTCATGCGCGCACTTGATGTGTACGCTCGTCACGAGGAAAAGCGCCATCAAGTTTCCTACGGAAGACTCGCAAAAGGCTTTTGAAGCTGCTACAGAGAAAGCCGTCAACGTCTTCTTCAAGTCCTTGACGAGCCGAACTCCGGAAATTGTTGAAATAGCCGTCGCCGGCCTAAAAGTTGTCGTCGATCAGCAAAGTCTGAGCAAAGAGCTTTTGCAATCGTCTTTACGACCGATTCTCGGCTCTCTCGCGCGTCCCGAAAACCTAACGTTGCCGTTGCTTGTTGGTTTGGAGAAACTTTTGGAGTTACTTTCAAACTGGTTCAATCCGACGTTGGGCGAAAAACTCTTGGAACATTTACGATTGTGGTTGGAACCAAATGCGCGCGATCCTCGGATCGCCGCGGCGACTGTAAACTTGTTTCATTTGCTTCCAAACGCCGCGAGAAAGTTCCTGGAGCCACTCGTTACGCTCAACATTCAACTCGAGAACGCATTGCCGCCAATCGGTGTGCACTCGGACGTTCACTCGTTGTATCGCAAGCCGTTGACTAAATTTTTAGCCCGGTACGCGAAGGATACTGTGGATTTTTACGTCGCTCGATTGGATCAACCGCAACACTTTAACCGCTTTTTGGAAACGATTCGCATCAGCGAAGGGAACAACATTTTATGGGAGTTGGAGGCGAATTACGAGAAGATTTTCGATAACTCGTTCAACAAAAAGTACTTCCTCCCGAGCAGTTCGACCCCGGCCCAGCTCGCGCAAGCTGCGGCGGCGGGCGCTTCGAACTCTCCGGGCGTAGATGGAGCGAAGCAAGACGGCGAAAATTCTCCGGCGCAACGCGTCGAGATTTCTCCGGAGGAGCGCATCGCTCGCGCAAAAGCAATGGGACTTTCCGGCATCGGTTCCGGATGCGACTTGGCCTCGTTCAACGCCATCAAATTATGCTGCGTTATGCTCAAGATGATGCCAAATATGAGCGAAAAAACTCGAGCGGGTATTCGCGATGCTTTGTGGAAGCGATGGAACGATCCGGGACGACTCGAGCGTCTGCGCCGAGAGGAGATGTTGAGTTTGTCTGAACTTTTGGAGTCGAAGCGAATAGTGAAGTGCTTTTTGAGGTGCGTCGATCGCGATCGCATGGGAGAAGTCGAACTCTTGTTCGGTATTTTACCAATCATGTCAACGAAAACTTGCGTCGATTTGACATTTGCGAGAGAATTCATCTCCGATCGCGTGGGTGGGAGTTACAAACCCGAGCAAAAGAGAGCTATTTTAGAATTCTTCTTATCAGATTTCAAAGCCAAGTTCAAAGCGGCTTCGAAAAAAGACGCGGACGAGGAACAGACTGCGAAAGATGCCGACGCCTTAGTAGCAAACTTGAAGCTCGTCGTCTTACCGATGTTGACGAGCTCCTTGGAAGGATGCTCGAAGAGTCCTAAGAAACTCGCCGAGGCGCGTTTGATTGTCAACGAAGACGCGGTGTCCAGCATCGTCGGAGACATTTTAGATTACGTGGACGACGAGTTGCCCACGCCAGTGTTCTTCAACGAACAGTTCCGCGTTCAGCTTCTGCAACTTGCGACGTTACTTATTCGATGCTTGCCAGACGATCTCGTCAAGCATCGAAAGGAGCTGATCAAGTTTGGCTGGAACCACTTGAAGCGGGAAGACCGCGCGTCGAAGCAATTTGCGTTCGTCAACGTGTGCTACTTCTTAGAAGCGTATCAAGCGCCGGAAAAGATTATTTTGCAAGTCTTTGTTGCGCTTCTTCGTGCGTGTCAACCGGATGCGAAGGAGTTGGTCAAGATTGCGCTCGACGCTTTAGTGCCTGCGTTACCAAAACGACTTCCGCGAGGCGATCACAAGTATCCAATTTGGATTCGATACGCAAAGAAAATTTTGGTCGAGGAAGGTCACTCCGTGCCGCACTTGATTCACGTGTGGAACTTAATCGTTGATCACGAATCACACTTTTACGAGTCCAGAGCGCAGTTTGTACCCCAAATGGTCAACTCCCTGTCGCGATTAGGTTTGCCGTCCTCGGCGCCGATAGAAAATCGCATCGTTTCCATCAACTTGGTCGAATTGATTTTGAACTGGGAAGATCGTCGCAAGGACCCTACAGAGTTCTTAGCATCGAAAAAAGCCGCGCAAGACAAGATGCAAGAGGAAGAAACACGCAAGGAAGACGAAGACATGAAAGATGCCTCGGATGGAGAAGACGACGAGAACGAGAAATCCGCATCGAAGAAGAAGAAAGGTGGTAAAGCTACCGCCACGGCTTCGAAAAAACCAACACGCGGTGGTGCTCGTGGTAAGAAAGTTGAAGCCATCGACGACGAGGAAGGAGAGGAGGAAGAGGAAGAAGAGGAAGAGGAGGAAGAGACGCCGAGGAAATCTACCCGAGGCGGTAAGCGCAGAGGCGCGAAGAAGGACGACTCGGAAGCGGAAGATACGCCAGAAAAGAAGACTGCCGTGAAAACCCGCGGGAAGCGTGGCAGAGCTGCAGCGGCGAAGAAAGAGGAATCTGAAGAAGAGGAAGAAGAGGAGGAGTCTGAAGAAGAGTTAGAAGAAGAGAAACCGTCCACGAGAGCGACGAGAGGTGGTCGCGCGGCGAAAAAAGCAAAGACGAGCGCGAAGGACTCTTCTCCGGCGCCATCCACGCGAGGCACGCGAGGCAAAGCCGCTACGACCGCGAAAAAACAAACTACCGCGAAGAAAGGAACCAGAGGTAGTCGTCGGGGGAAATCCGAAGAAGCCGAGGAGGAAGAAGAAGAGGAGGAGGAAGTCGAAGAGGAGGAAGAGGAAGAAGAAGAGGAAGAGGAAGAGAAGAAGAAACCCTCGAAGAAAGAAGGCACGCCTGATGGTAACATCCAATCTGCAATGCTCAAATCCGCGCCTTCTTTACTCACTCAACCGTCTTTAACCGGTGTTGCTGGTGGCACCGCTTCGGATAACAATGAACCGGAATTTTCGCCGTCCCCGGCGATGGCTGAAATCACCGTGAACTTTCTCGTGCGCATGGCGTTTTTAACTGGCGAAGGTAAAGATCAAGTAATGAAGGAACTCAACGCGAAAACGTTGAAGTTGCTGAAACGCGCGATGACGATTTGGAAAACTGCGCGCGTAAAGTTTACGTTTATCGACAAACTATTGGCGTTGGCAGAACAAGCTGGACAAGATTCCTCGTCTGCTTTGGGTACCGGTTTGGTCGTTTTCGACTTGGCGCTCGAGTGCGAAGTTGAAGGATTTGTCGAACAGAATGTCAATCAAATCGCGCAATTTATCGACCCATGCGTGTCGAGCAGTTCCGCAGAAACGCACAGAATGCTCGCAAAAGTGGTTGCTACGGCGATGACGAAGAAGATGCGCACGCCGGAAGAATTGGTTGCGAAGCAAACGGAAGCGGCGGCGCCGGGCGATCAGCAACAGTCGAAGAACAAAGACGGCGATGGTACCGATGGTGGCGACAAGAAAGACGGCGACGATAAAGTCGCCGTCAAGACTGAACCCATGGATACGGATGCAAAACCGCCCGCTCCTGCAGCGAATACGGGTTCCCAAGGCCAACCGCCGACGCAAGTCTCGGCGTCGGCGTTGTTATCTCCAGAGGCGAAAATTCTTCGTTTGAAAATTGATGAGACGTGCGCGAAGAGAATCGGTGGCGCAATCACGGGCCAACCGGCGTTGCCGAATTCACAGGCGAACAGTCCTTCTTTATCCGGCGTCCTTGTCTTGCTCGTTGAGCTCGGGAGAGAGTGTCCGGAGGCTTTGGATCGCTATTTGCCGGCGCTGATCAAATTGTTGTCGAGGTTGACTCAAGAGTTAAATTCAGTTTCAACCGCGCAACAGCAACAACGCATCCTGCAACAACAATCCTCGCGAAACCGTTCGCAGAGCTCAAAGCTAAAAGAAGAAAACGCTCCAGTCGCCGAGTATGGTTCCGTCGCGCACTGCGTGGCGGAGTGCGTTAGAGCGGTTGCCTCTCGCGTCGTCGCAGCTGGCGTCATCGATCATAAGCAATTATTCTTACGGATGTTGTTGCAATTGGTCAACGATAAAGGCACGCACGGTGCGGTATTGGTTGCCATATTAGACGCGTTGTGCGATTGGGTCGACGATGCGGCTTTAGGGCCGTACGATCCGTTGCGATCGTACACAATTTCGGCGGCGACGACCCAAGTGACCGAGACTGCGAGTAAAATATCGACGACGACGACGACGAAGGCAGCCGCTACTACTACCCCCCCAGTTTCCACCAGTATATCTGGTTCGAAACCGAAAAAACGCCGTATTGGTAGCCTGAGCGATAAAGAGACCGTTTTATTTCTTTCAAAGATGGCGCAGCTCACTCGCATGGGTCTCGAAGCCACGCAAACGAAGGATTGGGAGAACAAACTCTTAGGCGCCATTTATAAACTGTGCGCGCCGGGTGGGAAACACGACGAAATCCTTCGACGCGAGGTGTTTGCAAAAGTCGAACGTCAACACTTGCTTGGCTTACGGACGCGGAACCCACTGTTCAAGGATAAGTTTTTCCAGCTGTACGACGTCGCGATTGGGCAGTCGCTCTTTCTGCGTCTGCAATATATCGTCACCGTGCAAGAATGGGATGCCATGGCGGATACGTTTTGGCTCATGCAAGGTTTGGATTTGATCTTACAGCTATTAGCGGAGGACGAAAGAGTCACGCTAGCGCCAAACTCTGGAGTTGTCGCAGGTCTGTTCCCGGATTCGGAAGATCCAAAGATGCCTCCGCCTGGACCGCCGGATGGTAACAAGACTGCGCCAGCGTCCACGAAGAAGGGTAAAAAAGCATCGTCGTCGGCGAAAGACGTCGACAACAAAAACGACGTCGACGAAATCGCGGAATTATTCGCGCGTCACTCGAAGTTTATCAAACAAAGTGGTGCTCTCCGCGTTTCTGATTTGGTAGCCCCGCTTCGTAAAGTTGGCAAACGCAACACGCACGTCGCTTATTACCTCTGGGTTCTCATCTTCCCGATCGTTTGGCAAACCTTACAACGCGAAGAGCAATTACAATTGGCAAAACCCATGATCGGGCTGCTTTCGAAAGAATACCATCAACGACAAGCGGCTGTGCGTCCAAACGTCATTCAAGCGTTGTTGGAAGGCATCTCCTTATCCCAGCCGCAACCGAAAATCCCTTCGGAGTTGATTAAATTCTTGGGCGGTAAGTTCAACGCGTGGCACATTTCCATCGCGTTATTGGAAAACCACGTCGTTAGATACCCGCAAGAAAACCGATGCTTCGACGCGTTGGCTGAGCTGTATCGCCTTTTGGATGAAGGAGACGTGCTCGTCGGTTTATGGCGTCAAAGATGTGCCGCCGATGTCACGCGCGCCGGTCTCGCTCTCGCGCAGCATGGCCACTGGCAGCAAGCGCAAGACGTCTTCTTTCAAGGCATGCAAAATGCTACCAGCGGTCAGTTATCCGGTGTGTCTAAAACTGAAGTGTGTAATTGGGAAGCGCAGTGGATTCAGTGCGCGCAACAGTTGAACCAGTGGGACTTACTTGCTGACTTCGCGAAATCCGTTAACCACGGCGAGTTGCAATGTCACACCAGTTGGCGTTTGAACGAATGGAACACGTTGAGGGACATTTTGCCTCCTGGACACGTATCTGAAGTTGAAGAAACGGCAGAGATTATGTGTGTTCGCGCGTACTCTCGTTTACACGCCGGACGCATTCGCGATGCCGAACAGCATTGGGCAGCTGCCGTGAAGAGAGCATTGGATCGTTGGTGGTCTTTACCGGAAACGGGCGCGAACTGCCACGTCCCAATGCTCCACGCCTTTCACGTCATCACAGAAATCCAAGAGTCTCGGAAAGTCATGCACGAGCTCGCGAATTGTACCAGACCGGGGCACCAGAACCCACAACATTCGCGAACGTTAGTGCAGGACGTTTTGGAAACGTGGCGTTTACGGACGCCAAACGATTGGGATCCGATTCCATGGCACAATCAAGTGTTATCGTGGCGAGGATTCATGCATGACATGATTGCGGGAGCACAAAAGAGCATCCAGGAGGTACACCCCAACGTCGCTTCGCACGCGACGGGTCACTCTCTCGACCAGTTGGGCATGCGCGACAGAGCGTGGGCGGTGAACAGGTTTGCTCGAATCGCCAGAAAGCACAACTTGCCGGAAGTGGCTTTGAGCATTCTCTCCACGCAACGGCCGCACGTGGAAGTACAGGAAGCTTTCGTAAAACTCTCGGAACAATCGAGAGCGTATTTAGACATAGAAGGCGAAGCCGTGTCTGGATTGAACGCGCTCGATTCGACGTCTTTAGAATATTTCGCTCCGCATCATCAAGCGAAACTCTTTCACTTGAGAGGTCAGTTCCAAGAGCGATTAGGCGACGTCGACGGCGCGCACGAAAGTTACGCCACGTCGGTGTCCTTGTGCGCGCAGTTACCGGAAGTTTGGAACACGTGGGGTGAGTATTGTCAAATGCGAGCGGATCAAGCGAACGCGGAAGAGGAAGCAAATGGTAGTGCAAACGCGGGCAAGTTAAACGCCGACGGTACTCCCATCGAAGGCCAAGCAGCCTTTTGGACCGAGCAAGCGGCGACGTGCGTCTTACAATCCATTAAACATTCGCCCAAGGATCACGGGAAGCGAGTGGTGAAGATTATTCACGCGTTGGGCTTTTCAAAGCATCCCGTGGCAGTTGGCAGAGCGTTGCAAAGACACGTGGATGCCATCCCATTATGGGTTTGGATAGACTGGATCCCGCAGTTGTTGTTAGTCTTGCTCAGACCGGAAGCGCCTCACGCCAAAGCGGTGTTGACTCGCTTGGCGTGCGCGCACCCGCAAGCGGTATATTACCAATTGCGAACGTTCTTGCTCGAACGACGAGACGCTTTGGCGCGAAAAACGCAAACGTACAATCAACTCGAAAATACTCCTGTTCCTAAAGACGAAGAGGAGAAGAAAAATCGTGAGCTTTCCTTGAAGAAAGCGCAGTCGTCTTTGGCCGAAGCGCGCGCGGTGTTTCAAGCGGCGAAAGAAACGGTCGATAAACTTCGCGCAAAGTTTGGCAACTTGGTCGCTGAAATTGAAGTTTTATTGAGCGAATTGTGCACTCGATTCGGCTGCGCGCCGGAGGAGCGCTTGTTAGTCGTCGTGCACACGTTGTTACACCGATGTTTCAAGTACCCGTGCGCGACAACTTCTGAGGTTCCGGCGCCATTCAAGAAAGAACTCGCCGGAGTCGCCAAGGCGTGCTTCTCTCCGGACACGTCTTCCAAACACGCTGAGTTCGTGAAGGAGTATAAATCTCAGTACGAACAAGATTTGGACCCGGAGTCGAAATCAGCGAAGGATACGTTTCCGAAAACGTTGGAGCAATTGATTCAAAAGTTGAAAAAATGGAAACGAAAATTGAGCGAAGACGTCGAGAGACGCGTTCCGAATTGTTTGCGATTGGAGGACGAATTACCAAAATTAAGAGACGTGCAATTTCGCGAAGTCGAGGTGCCTGGTTCCCACAAAGCGGAAGTGGCCGCGTTGGCGGCATCAGCAGCCTCTGGTTCAGCGGCAAAAGATCACGCAAAATCGCGGAATCGATTGGTATGGATTGATTCTGAAGTCGACGTCGTTCGCAGACACGGCAACGCGCACCGCGTGATTACGTTTGTCGCCGCGGATGGGACCGAGCACAGGTTTGCGGTGCAAACGTCCTTGACGCCCCAGGCAAGAAGTGAAGAGCGTACGTTGCAATTGTTGGAAGCTTTGAATGCGGTTATGGAACGCCATCCGCAATCGAGACGACGAAACTTGAGATTCTACGCGCCGACGGTCATCCCAGCTTGGCCTCAAGTTCGACTGGTCGAAGACGACAAGAATCAAGGGACGTACGGGGAAGTCCACGAAGCGAATTGCGCTCGTTACGGACGCGATCCGGATATCCCGATGGAACTCTTCAAAGCGGCGTTGAATCCAGCCGTTCTCGGTCAAGTCAGTGGCCCGGAAGCTGTTCTCGAGTTGCGCTTGAAAGCGTTCATGGATATCGCCAGTCAACACGTCACCGAGAACATCTTCTCGCAGTACATGTACAAGACGTTACCGAATGGCGCGCACTTATGGACGTTTAAGAGACAATTGTGTCAACAACTGGCGTTATCCTCGTTCGTTTCCGCGTTGTTAAGAATCGGTGGACGTACTCCGAGGAAGATTTCCTTCGCTAAAAATACCGGCAAGGTGTTCATGTTGGACTTTTACCCGAACTTTGATTCCAACGGTTTAGTCGAATACGCGGAACCGGTGCCGTTTCGTCTCACGAGAAATTTGCACGCCTTCTTCACGCCATTTGGCGTCAAAGGTGACTTTGTGGCCACCATGGCGGCGGCTGCGCAAGCGTGCGCCACCCCTGGTCGAAACGTGCGCATGCACTTGGACGTGTACTTCCGCGACTCGTTGACCATTTGGCCGTGGCGACAGCAGCAGCAAGCACAACAACAAAACGTCGATGCGAACGACGCCGCCGCGAAAACGAGTGCCGCTGCTGCCGCGTTCTTCTCCGAACCTGACGCCTCTACCGTCAACGAAATGGCCAAAGCGAACGTCGAAGAAGCCATGAAACGCTTACCAATCATCGCTCCGATTCCAACCGCGAAGTCCTTAATCGCCCAAACGCAAGTCGGCGGCAACGACGCGCAGCAGTTGCAATCGGTGCAAAAAGGTGTCATTCATTTGGTCGAAAGCGCGTTGAACCCGAAGAATTTAGCGCGCATGGAAGTGTCCTGGCAATCTTGGTTGTAATGTGTAATAACTCTATCATGTTAATATAATAATAAGCTCCATCGTATCTCTTCGCTCAATCCTCGTCATTCTCCGCACAACTTCTCCAAAGTAGTACTTTAGGGGAAATGACGAACACCTAACCTAATAGAAAAGGGATTTTGATGTCATCATCACCACCACTACCTTCGTACAGACGCATAGAAACCTTAGAATTCTCCAAATCTATCCCTTCGTCCATCTTGGACGATATCTGTCCCTCTCGTTTGAAATCAACGTCGACTTTTCATGCCGTCAAACACACGAGAGAAGCGGGGAAAAAGAACTGCCTCGGGAAACCAATTCTTGATTTGAACCATCCGGCGTATCCTGCGTACGGATTATTCGCGTCTCGGAAGCTCTCGAGTTTGGAGCGCGTGATTGATTATCACGGGTTCGTGACTTTGAACGGGGAGGAGGATAAGGAAAGCGATTACACGTATTCGTTTGCAAAGAGACGGTTGGTGATTGATGCGAATGCAGTTGGCACAGAGGCGAGATTTTGCAACGACTTTCGAGGCATTCGGGAAAGGCCGAACGCGGAGTTTTTTGAATATCGCGACCGAGTGGGGGATTTAAAGTGCGGAATCCGAGTGAAGAAAGGCGAAATGATTGGGAAAGGAGATGAAATATGCGTAAATTACGGGAAAGGGTTTTGGTTGCATCGATTCGGGAGAGAGGCTTTGGAGAAGGCGTCGCTCTCGACGCGGGGTCCCCGTCGAGGAGGGGAAGGTTGAATGTAGCTTTTTAAAGAGGAGACATCAGTGCACGTTGTATTACGAATAGATAAGTATTAGGAATAATAGATTCTGGTACTATTATTAGTCCTCTTCGTCGCTGCTTTCGTCGTCTTCCGACTCGCTCTCGGCTTCTCTCAACCATTTCACGAACGGCGCGGCTTTCTTTAAGAAGACCAAATCTTTCTCCTCCGCGTCGTCTTTTTCATCCGCCCAGGCTAAAACGGCCGATTCAGAGAGGACGTCGGCGTCGTATAAAAGATGTAAGATCTTTGCAAACGCGTTGGCAACGTGTTTCCCTTGACAATCTTTGAACGCGCCTTCTTCGGCGCAAAATTCTTCCAACGTTAACAACACTTCCACCTGGTCGTCTTCGGATTTGAGAAACTTGGCCAGCAACGGCGCGTAGCGTTTGACGTGTTTTTTCACTCTCGAAACGCACTCGTTGGCATCGGATGAGAATTCAGTTGGAAAGAGTTTACGAAACTGCTTGTCGCATTTGGCAGTTGGCGGCATGGATAACGCAAACATGGCGCACAAAACGTACCGCGCGATATCCGCGAAGGTTCTGTTCTCAGCCATTTTCAAACCTTGAAGCTCCACCGTAACGTTTTCGTCGATGGTATCGTCGCGCAACGCTCTCAAAAAGGTTTCCGAGACTTCTTTGTGGAAGTGCCGTTCGTCGGCGTCGGAGTCAGAGTCCGAGTCTTCCTCCATTTCGTCGTCCTTGTCTTCGTCTTTGTCACCCGACGCGTTCGCTTCTTTTTTGACTTCAATCTCGCCTACTTTGTTATTGCTACTTTTCATCTCGTTCGGATAAGTTCTCTTCTTTGGAACCACACCCGGGACTAGCGATTTCGTTCGAAACGATGGGCATATCCATCGGTAACCTTTGCCACCGGCGCCGACGGATTGAGCGTTAGAGCACTCCTCGTCCGGGCCTAAATGTAATTGCTCGGCGAACTTCTTCGCCATTTCTTCACCGTATAAGTGTTCGAAGTCGTTGTGATGATGATGATGATGATGATGCTCGTCTCTTTCCAAGTGCGACCCGTTCGAATCTTCACCAGACATTGTCGACGACGAGTCCGAATCCGAGTCCGAATCGTCGTCCTCGCACGACGATTGAGGCACGCAGCCGATTCGAGAGTTTGGGGCGAGCTCAAAGTTTTTCCCGATGACTACTTCGGTACCAACAACGGATCCGGCATGGATGATGGCCTTTTCGCCAATTTTAGCGTTGCAACCGACGAGCGCGTGCGTGAGTTTCGCGTCGTTTTCGACGATGCATCCGTCAAAGAGAACGCAGTTGGTGATGGTGACGTTTGAGCCGATGGAACAATTTTGACCAATGATCGCGTCTCGCAAGACACATTTCGCGCCAATTTTCGTGTTTCTGCCAAGAACACATCCCGACTGAATGAACGCAGATGTATCAACGGTCACGTCGTCGTCTGCGAACGAGTTCTCGAATCGGGAAACGCAATGGCCTTTTCCCGCCGCAATCTTGCGATAGTTGCTCTTTCGAAACTTCGTCCCTTCTTTATTCGTGTTGTCGAAGAGCACGCAGTTTCCATCGATGGTTTGCGGGTGGCAATACCCTCTCACCACATCTCTTCCAATCGCGCCAAAGCTTCTCGCATCGTTCGCTCTCGCGCAATACTCTCTCCCCAAATCGATAAAGTGTGCGTGCAACTGGTTGCCTAACTCGCGTTCGTCGAGAACGCCGCACACAAAATCTTTCCGAATAGATTGGTAATCGAAATTGTCCGTGAACAACATCAAAACTTCCGGCGAGCAAATGTCCACGCGTAAATCTCGAGCGTTCGTTTCTACTTCCACTTCTTCGTGTTCGCTAAATAAAGCGGCGTCGATGGTAAACGGACCTCCTGTGGCTTTGGTGACGCCTCCTTTAGATTCCTTAAACGCGACAATCTTGAATTCATCTTCGTTTTTGTTGTTGATGTTGTTCGCGTTATTATTATTACTATTACCGTTCTCGCTCTCTTCTTTATTACTCCTCGAACCGCCGGAGCTCCCAAAACTCGTCCTCGCTAGCCCAAGCATCAGCTCTGATTCGCCAAACTTCCCTTCCCTCGAGTCTCTCCCGTCTCTCGCGAAACACAGCGTCGCCACGCACAACTTATCCTTCTTCCTCCTCTGCTTATGTTTTGCCACCGCTCGGGACAAATCCACATTCGCCACGATATCTCCGGTGCACAAAATGAAATCATGATTGATCACTTGTTGCTGCTCGACGAATCGCAACGCGTCGCCGACCGTTTCCTGTTATTATCATACGTGTGAAAGGTAAGTCAAACGGTCTCTCGCATCGCGCGCCATCGAACAAACGTAACAAATCAATCGCGAGAGCGCAAAGACGACGAGAAGAGAGAATAGCCATCACCAAAATCTATAACGAAACGTACCAAATTCGCGCTTTGCAAAAGCCGTATCGTAAACCCACTCCCGGTTGCGTTCGCCCCGGCGCCGCTGCTCCCTTTCTTCGCGCTCGACGACGACTCGCACAAAAATCCCCCTCTTCGCTTCCCGTGCTTTTCAAGAGCTTCCCTTTGCTTTTTCCCGCACACCACGAATATCTCCTTCGCACCGTTCGAGATTAAAAACTCCAGCGTTCGATCGAGCAAAGCGACGTTCGCGAGTGGGAGCAAACAGTTCGGCACGGATGATGACGACAACGTTTCGTCCTCCTCCTCCTCGTCATCCGACCGACGATGACGATGCGATAAAGGCCGGAAATGGTCGTGCTCGTCAAAGTCGCACAAGACGACCGCTTGGAGGGTCTCTTTCGCGTGGTGGTCCGAAAATGCCATGACGTGTCGTTACGTAAAGCGCGCGAGAGAACGCTCTCAATCGCGTGTGTATGAGAGAGAGGTTTTCGGTTTGCGCTTTTCTTTGTCGCGAGTGAGAGCCCTTTTTAACTTTGAAGAAGAGTTTTGTTCACTTTGATGTGACGAAGAAGAAGGGAAATTTTCGTCTATTTCTGCGCGAGATGAACGTGCAACGATGCATTATGTGTAAACATCTAGGACTATAATAGATAACAGAGCAGCTAAA